>JGI24891J29808_1000021_pt1 | contig 230919 bp, 244 predicted proteins | sample FreactcultuFSWF8_FD_29808 | JGI IMG/M metagenome (IMG submission 29808) | reverse complement strand
ACCGATCCCCTACCGCCGACACCGCTCGAGGTGCCCGCCCCCGCCCTCATTCGCCAGGAGACGGCCGAGCCGATAGGCCCCTCGACCGATCTTCCCACCCCTATGCCTCAGACACCAGGCTTCGGCACTCCCAGCGGCCCCGTTATCACTATAAATCTGTTGCTCAGCAGCACTGGCACGCGCCACCCTTACCGCATAGATCAGAAGTATCTAGCCAAGCGGAACGTAACAGCCAACAACGAGAATGGTGAATTTGATCCTTTCGTCATCAGCGTATATACTTTGAAAGAGTTGATCTGGCGGGATTGGAGAGAGGGTACGTTTTGTCGAGTCGTTCAACAACCCATCACTGACCAATTCATTCAGAATGGGAGCCCAGACCCTCATCCCCAGCCGCTATTCGTTTGATCCACTTCGGTCGCTTCCTGGACGACAAACTGCCCTTGAAAGGTACAGACACATCACCTGATCCCAATCTTCCTCCGACTAACAAAAACACACACAGACTGTCGATTTAGCGACTCCGCCCCAAATGTCGTCCACATGAGCGTCAAACCCCAAGAAGTCCTCGACGACGAAGAGAATGCGAAATCCGCCAAAGGCAAAGGCAGCAGCAGTGGTGGCAGACCCTCTCGCGGCGGCGATGGCGAAGAACCCACCGCAGGATGCCGATGCATTATTCTCTGATTTTTCTCCCCTTGTTCTTTTTTTGATACCCCCACCTCACCCTCTCTTTTCCCCTTTCCATCAGTCATCCATCTCTCTTCCTGCACCCCGCTGTCTTTTTCTCTCTTGATAATACTTTCTCTTGCACTTCTTCCATTGTACATTTGGCGTTTCGTTTCATCTATACAAAGACTGGGACAGAGTTCTATATAGTGGAGTTTTTGAAAGGCGAAAAAGGGAAAGGGAGGGTTTGGTCTGTTATTGTTTTGTCGATACCGTCATTTCCATCTTCTTTCTTCGTTTCCTCGCTCGCGGTCACTGAGCATCTTGATTTGATACCATTGATCTCCTTGTCCCTTTTTTCAGAGTTCAGATTGTACATACAAAAAACATGCAAAGACTCAGTGAGCCTTTGTGTTTCAGAGATCTGCTGCGTTTCGATATCGACGGAACTGTGTCAGTTACATATCCAGTATTGATGAGATGTGCTTTTTACAATGCCATGCGTTATTGTTCTGTCTTTTTCTCTTACCAACATGGACGAGAAGCGCGACCCTACGTACATTCCACGAAGCATACTACTCCCTTCATGAACTTGCTTTGGGTCGTCTGGAATCTTACGTTGCAAGCGAGAATCTTAGATTGCAAAAGAGGAATAGTTTGATAGGGACGAGTGCGAGTCACTTGGTTCTTTTCTCTGACGTATAGGTCTTCTGGGAAAAGGAGATTTGTATGCAGTGGTCGAACAGTATATGTGATTATGCATTTCGTTTTCATTAAGTGATGCGGTTGATAGAGGTAGAAGGTATGGTTTGCCCCTCCCTCATTCTACCTTACGTCTGCAAGTCCTTGCTTCCAGACCGTGTGTTGCTTGAAGACCTGATAGAATCAATGTTGTAGAATCCAACAGAGCCGACCAGAAGTGATCCTCCTAATCTTGGCTCTCGTCTGCTTCTCATCTCGATTGTTGCAGTCGTTGTGTCTGGCGTAAGCATCTCCGCCTCGTCATCTCGACTTGTCGTGGGCGGCGTGCTTGAACAATCTACCAGTTCATCTTAAGCTTGTTCTCCATCTCCGAGTGGAAGTCGGGCGCATTCTGTGTCTCGTTGCCTGTGCATCACCATTAGCCTTCCATCCTCTTCATTCCTAACATCCACCCTCATCTCCATGATCCGGATCACACTCACCATTAAACACATCCTCCCAATCGACACTAGCATCTCTTCCGCTCAAGATCTGCTCGTGAACACCCTCACCCTTGTATCCGAGCACAGCAGGCCTCCACTCCCCCTCCTGACAAATCTTAACCTCCATACCGCGACGGACGGGCTCGCCGACGCCAAATTCGCGACGTAGCATGGTCATCTTGAGAGAATCTTGGGTGGAGCGCCAGTTGCTGAGGCGGGCTTCCAGAGGGTGTGAAGAGGCGACGGCGCTGAAGGCTGGTGAGGCGTTGTGGGGTGTGTTGAGGGATTGGTTTGAGCGCAGGGTGTCGTGGACACCGGGGGCGGCGGGTGCGGAGGGTGCGAGGGCGGTCTGTTGGGCGTGGCCCTTCTGGGGCACCATACGGAGAGACTGTTCATGGTGGCATGCGTTAGCTGTATGGCTGTTTCGCCAATGGAGGCGCGGTCTCAGTAACACACCATGATGGCTGTGGAGTTGTGTGTGATGTTGCTGGTCAGATAGGGCGCAAGTGTTGGCACAATATCCGATATGAAGATGCGTAAGAGTCGGTCGGAAGATGGTGTTGATTGCTTGATGATGAATGATGCTCGTAGCTGCCGCCGGTGTTCCAGGCAGCTCTCCGCCGCGGCGCACGGTCCACCAACCATGATGATATCCATACAGCAACTCTCACAAGACACCGCATTTCCATCCTCTTCACTCCTATGTCACACTGCACAAGAAGCCCAATCTTGTAAAGAAAGAAGTCATGCATTCGTCTGAATATATCTGAAGCAAGTATACTCTGCTTATCCTCCAACAGTCCCGGTCTATCATCTGCTTCTTCTGAATATGCTGTCAGTTGCAAAACTCAATCAAAAAACATGCCTCTAGTTAATCCTGTTTGAGCCACGTGAGCTCCGGAAGCCATCAATCTCTCGCCTGCTAACATGCTTCTGCAATCTGCCTCCTGTAGCCATCAACGTTGGTGCCAAAGTATAATGTTCCAACGACTCGACTATGTCCAACAACCTTTCACGCCTCATCAATGGCGACCGCCTTGCTTCTGTTCACCCTCACGGGCTCCGCTCTCGGTGAATCTCTTGCCCCATACGTCTCTCCAGCGACGCTTCTCCTGAGGGCTGCTGGGCTCGCTCTCCTGTTCATCCCTGCTGTCGCTGCGAACCTTGATTCCAGCTCTGCCGGCAATCTGTGCAAATTTGACCTTGGCCGGTGAGCCCTTGGTAGTAGATCTCTTGCCAGGCGACGACGATGGACTGCCAGTCTTGGTGTCGGTCGTCATGGATCCCTCGGTGAATCTGCCCGACATGCTGGTCTGCTTCTCGGGCAAGGCTCCAGCCATGGTATCGTGTGTCGTCATGCCTGTGTTGCCAGACATTTGAGTCAGTGGCTGTCTGTTTGTAATAGTGTTGGCATCTGATCTCGTACCGTCGTACTGCGCGAAGTATCCTGTGGCCAATCCTGCCACCTGGGCGATGGACGATCCTGACTTCCATTCAAGCTGCGAGCTCATGACACGATGAGCGGGATAGTTTCGCTGGAAGTAAGCTGTCGGAGAGCCGCCGGCTGGCATCTGTGCAGACGTGGCGCGACGGTCCTGAGGAACATGCACCTTCTCGCGCTCCACCATGACATCGGCCATCTTGGCAAGTGGCATGCCAGTACGACTGTGATCTGTCGAAATGCCGGCATTTGGGAGTTGACGTTGCATCGCAGAAGAAGTGCGTTCTGGCAGAACTGTCTCGCCGTTGCGCACACGGGCAAGAACAGCATCAGACTCGACAGGCATAGAAGCTTGATGAGTCTTGGCCCAGCTGCCGAGATGCAAACCAGCCAAGTCGTTGATGTGAGGTCCGTTGGGGTCTGGAGTGAGAACGGCATTCTCGTTCTGAGTCGAGAAGATTACGTCCTTGAGAATGTTCACTGGCGTAACCTTCGCATCGACGGTCGAGACCGGGCGCTGTGTCCCGACGATTGCATGATCCGGCTGCAGGTAAGGCTTGACGATTGCCAGAGCTGCATGACCAGGAACTGGAGCCTTTGGTTGAGAAAGAGCAGTTGTGGCTGAGGTCTGGGCAGATTTGAGCAGACCAGCACAGTATCCGTCGAGCCAAAGACCAGTCTTCTCGACACTGACAGGCAGACGGGCTTCACCAGCTTTGAACCCAGATATGTAAGCAGTCTCCTCAAGACCAAAGCCCTGCTTGGAAGACTTGGGTGAGACAACAGCCTCGGGTTGCTGAGAGAGTGCATAGTGAGAAGAGTCGAGAGCCGGAGAAGGAAGACCAGATCCGATTGTAGCAGCCTCGCTGACAGGCTTGTGGCCCATCAGATAACCAGGACGACGGTTCTTGGGGCTGACATTCATCTCAGAGCGATTCTGAACAGGATCGACGTGTCCCATCTCTGGGATGGCTGGCTGATCAACAGCTTGCTCGTACATGGTAGGTGGCGTGGTGACACTGGCGACCGGTGCGAAAGTCCAACCTGGATCCTGATTCTCCTTGTCAGGGGTGATTGGCTGCTCACTCGAAGCCGAAGGATGTTCGCCCATCTTGTTGCGGCTTGCGTTGCGATCATGCACAATTGGGTAGGCATCCTTTCTCATCGAATGGTCGCGAGGGTTGTTGGGAAAGAAATCGGCAGTGGCGTAGCTTGAAGAGGACGACTGATATCGGAGCTTGCGCTGAGAACCGGCAGAGTTCAAGTTGGTGGCCGAAGCATTGGCCGACTCGGTGATCCAGGCATTGTGTTGTCTGACAGCCTCAGCAAGGGCAGGAGATGGTGATGCGGCACGGGTCGGGACAACCTTGGATGTGGGTGTCGACTTGCCGGCAGGCTGGTAGCTGGGGCTCATGGGGTTGAGTGCCGACTTCTGGCTCTCCTCTGACTTGTTCTCTGGGACCTTGATCTGCAGAGCATGCGTTCTGCGTGGAGAATCCTGCTGCGACACGGCCGTGGTCTCTGCAGGTCTGCGGCTGATTGGTGCAGATTCCTGGACTGCTTCAGTACGTGGAGCAGGTGGGCTGCCGTTGGAGAAGGCCTGAGGATCCATGTTGGGAATGGGAGGCATGAAGTTGCCGTATGCGTCGACGGGAGGCATTCCCATCATGTTGAACATTGGCGGCATCGGACCGAACATGCCTGGGTATGGCGCCATGGCACCTGGGTAGCCTGGTGGAGGAGGGCCGTAGTATCCGAGACCGTGTGGCATGGGAGCACCATGGAACGGAGGCATGTTGTGAGAATCGGGACCATTGCCGTCGAAAGCCCAGTCCGGAATTGGTCCTGCCGGTCCCATCATGACTGTCGGACCATAGGGTGGCATACTGAACTGCGGCTGCATCGACTGAACCATGGTTTGGGGCGAGTGGTCGGTCGAAGACTTTTCTCCACGCAGCGACTTGAGGCTGACACGAATTGAGTTCATGCGGCTGACGAGCTCACGACGGTTCTGAACAAGCTGGTTGTATGCCTTGGAGCTCATTGAGCTGCGTTGCAAGACTTCAACCTTGTCGAGATCCTTCGACTCTTGTTCCAGCTTGGTGTATTGCTTCTCCAGAGCTTGGATCTGCATGGCGACACTGACGGTAGGCTGCTTCATGGTCGTCTGCTTGATCGATGGGCCGGTTGGAGGTGCAACTTCGAAGCTCTGACTGGGCTGCTGTCTGCTCGAGTTGTCGAACGGAGTGGCGCCAGGGACTTCCTCCTTCTCACCAGCTGGGAAGCCGGTGCTGCCGGTCAAGTTGGGAGCAGCAATATAGAGCTGAGGAATGCCGTCGACATCATCAACGGGCAAGAACTTGCCATCGACCATCTGGCAAAGTCTGCCATTGGGATCCTGAGCGACGAAACCATTGGGCAAGCCGTTCCTCTGCATTGGAATGCCACCAGGAGGAGCTGGGAAGTTTGGGCCGAACTTGATGAGCATGCCGTTCTTCTTGATGGCACTGTAACCATAGCGCGGGCTGCACAGAGGGGACTGGTCACTGGGGACGATGCGACCTCCAGCGGTGACGCGGAGTCCAGGAGGAGAGCCATGATCCTTAAGAATTTGCTCGGCCTTGCGCTTCTTCAGTGATGGAGTCGGAGAGGGGCGGTAACGGTTGGCAGCTAGTCCAGGACGTAAGTTCTGGTTGTTGGGATCAATCTCGGCGAGCACTGGTGCATTGAACTGGCGTGGCTCCGTGGGAGGAGGTGGACGCAAAGTGTCGGACGTGGCAAACGAACGCGAAGAGCGAGCAGCGAAGGAGCGTGTATTGCGGACAACATGATCTGCAAGATCGTCTGTCAGCCAATCTGGTAATACAAAGCGGCTCTGCGCGTGTGGTGACGGTGTGTCGGCGACCAGATCGCTGGCATATTTCTCGTGATGGGCGAACGAAGGGCTGAGCAACGACGATTGTTCCCTCGATGGCGTGAGGAGAGGGAACATGGTAATGAAAGACTGAAGTTTGTTGAATGAGTGTATGGATGCCGGAAGGCGTAGAATGAATGTTGTGGTTGCTTCCAAGAGGATGTGTGGTCGACGGCCGTGATAGGTCGGTCAAAGTCCAGAGAGCCAGCCAGCCGGGGAACAAGGCACGCAGGGATTGAACACACCTTTGATGGCTCCATCTTGAGCCTTGGCTTCGATCTGGAGAGCAGTCTCATCCGAAGCCGAATGGCGTAGGGCCAAGAGTTGTTCGGCAGAGTATGCCTTGCGGGCGATGTTGTGTGCCATTGGCATCAAATGATACTTGATGTTGGATGAGACGATGGGTATGATGGGTACGATGAGATTGAAAGGACGGTAGAGCTCGTGAGCTTCTTATTCCACACATGTCAGCCTTGTACAGTGCAGGATGGGTACAGCCATGAGCATACCGGTAATGGATTTGGTATCTGTCTGGAAACGGAGGTGTATTACTGCCCAGCAAGCAATTGAGTCGGTTGATCCAAGCAGTGCGGTGGTGGAGGAGGACGGTGATGGCTCATCAAAGAGAGACGAATGGCAACGTCGTGGGACCAAATGAGTGTGAGTTGTGATGGAAGAAAGAGTGCTGATGGGGAGATGTATTGCGAAGCGTGAGGTGTGAGAGCATGAGAAAGCAAGAGGCAAGCGGCTAAATGAGGGGCGAACGACATGTCGAACGTTCTTGCCAGCATCGCAGCTGCCTGCGAGAGGAGGATTCAGGGAAAGAGAGAATGCATTGTCCGAGTTAGGTTAATGGCACCTTCTTTGTATACCTACCCCGGATATTATGACAGCAACATTGATGGCCACCCTTTCCCAGAACCACAGAGCTGGGTCGAACAGTCTGGGGTATCGCGATCTTCCTGTAATGCTTAAAAGAGCTAAAAAGAAATGTATGTCAGAGCAAATCATCATCCCAAGCAAACTCCCACCAGACTCCATACGCTATGCATTTATCTCCCATGCCATGCACCCGTTCCGATGTTACTGTAAAAATGCAAGTAGAATTTCCAGAGTAGGTCTACATCCATTGAGAGCGTCTCAAGCGATCGTGCAGCATCATACTCACAACAAGTGAACCCTCAGAACTTGCGACGTGCAGCAGAGCGTGCAGCGGTAGGAGGTGGTTCAAACGCATCGTCATCATCAGAAATTTCATCCTCGCTCTGATTTTCGTCAGCGTTCTAGCCTCCATTAATTCGACTTACTGTGACTTACTGGTCCTGGAGCTTTGCGACCAACACGAGCTCCGGTAGCACGTGCTTGCGATGGTGCAGGGGTTTGAGAGAAGCTCAACGTCGTCTGTCTACCGGTGGGAGCCTTTGCGGTGCTACGAGCTGGCGCCTTGCGCTTCGGTGGTGAAGCAGCACGTTTGGATGTCGACTTTGCTGCCGCCTTGGCAGGTGCTCTCTTTTTTGGAGCTTGCTTGACGAACAGGTCATCATCGTCCTCATCGTCATCCACATCAGGAACGTCGTCCTCTCCATCATCGAGCATGATAACATCGTCGTCGTCTTCCTCCTCGTCTGACTCCTCTTCGATCGGTGCTTTCCTTGCGCGAGTCGTCGTCTTCTTTGCAGGCGCTGCTTTCTTTGTGGCAGCAGCAGTCTTTCGCGTTGTGCCAGTGGCCTTGCCACCTCTGCCTCGAGTAGCCTTGGCCTTTGGTTGAACAACCTCCTCTTCTTCCTCTGCGGCATCGTTGTCGGACTGAATCAGCGCAGCAGGCTGCTCTGCCCATTCTCCATCCAAATCAGAATCCCAGTTGGCGGGCTTGGGCTTAAGCTTGCCCTTGCTAACAGCACGCTTCAACATGCCTTTGCTGAACAGTTCTTCGCGCTGTGTCTTGTACGTCTCCATTGCCTCCTGCATATCCTCGTCTTCGATGCTGACTTCGCCGCTGAGTAGATGTTTCAATTGACTTGCAAGACTTTCGTTAACAAATGCTTCCATAGCATGCTTGTCGTCCTTGTCCACGAATTGACTGACTGCGTCACCGAATGAGTTTTGCGGGAGGATGGTAAGAGACTGGGCTGTGAGGAATTCCTTCACGAGCTTTTCAACCTTGACGGTGTCTAGCGTAAGCTGCTGCAGGACTGCTTCTTCGGGCATGTCGGGCTGCTCCTTCTTTCTGCTTGTGGCTGTCTTCTTGCGATGAAACTGGACCACATCGTTGACGTTCGCCACCTTGGTCAAGAAGCGATTGGAGAAACGCTGTGGGTTCTCACAGTCGAAGCGACCTCCTTCTGGAGCCGTGTACTCGACGCGAAGACGAATCAAAGGCAGCTGTGGCGTTTGCTCCTCGGCATCTTCCTCCTGAGCATCACGCCAGGCTTGATCAGCTTCTTTGATCATGTCTTCGACGATGGTTGTTAGGTAGCGGGTAACCTCTGTACGGTTGTCGTCCTTCATAGCAAGGCGCTTCATGTGCGGGTCGTCCTGAAGAATAATCTCTCTCATCACGAAAGGTCGAACAGTCTTCAAGCGAATCGGGTCGCACTTGAATTCTTTGCCAGTAATACTGAGAATCGCAACGTGCTTTGGTACTGCTTCACCAGGCATGAGAGATGTTGCGACGGAAGAACCAGGCTGCATGACATGGAATGTCTGCTCAGGATTGTAGCGAGGGTTGATGAGACACTCATGTTCGTGTCCCCAGATGACCAGATCCATAAATGATGGTAAAAAGTTCTCGGGAAGGTAGCCAGTTTCGGTGTATGCATGATGGTTTTGGTGAACACTCATGAGATTGAACCATTCTCCTGTCTGCGTGCCAGGTTGGAAGAACTTGACTTTCTGATCTCTGAAGGTGCGGAACATTCGCTCATCGCGAACGTTGCTCATGCCGTAAAGTGCGAGCTTCGTACGACCTTTTTGAAGCAATACAGGCTTGATGCTGATGTTGTCAGATTCGGGAGTGCGACCGTAGTAGTTGACCATGCCGGCCATCTGCAGCAGGTCCAAAGACGCCAAGTGACCGTCTCCAGTTGGGTCATCGTGATTTCCGTGGATCGAGAAGACCGGAATGGCGACATTGATGTCTGGATCCTCGTAGTTGACATGGTTGAAAGCGCCTTGGAAGGCTTCTGACGCATCACTGAGCATCTCAAGCTCACATGGCTTCTCACCGAAACAGTTCTTGCGAAGTGACTGCATAACATGGTACATGGCTTTGCGAGATGGCTTGTTGTCATGGAACAAATCACCAGCCAAGAGAACCATGTCGACATCTCGTTCTCTGGCCATGGTCATGATTTCGTCGAAAGTTTCCCAGGAATCGTTTCCTCGATTTGGGTCGCGCTCTCCGTATCCGACATGATTGTCTGTCGAGATCATAATCCGGATCGTATCCGCAGCTAGAGTAGAACTCGTTAGTTGATTCCATGTCTCGTTCTTTGATTCGATTTACCTGAAGTAGCAGGCATCTTGACGGTTAGCCTTTTAGTTGTATGGTGGCATGAAAGTGGTAAGAAGTGGAAGAGGAGAAGATTAATCAAGACCACGTCTTGGAAGAGGTCAAAACACACAACACCTTCACTTCTCTAGATCTCCTTTTCTTCTTTGCTTCAACACTTGAAGGCAAACACAAACTGCTGCCTGCTTGAAAGATGGTGGTGGACGTGTAGCGCGTAAAGGGCAAAGTGGTCTGTGCTTCGGTGATTGGCGGACGAGAGAGAGATGCGATCAAGAGCCAAAGGCGGCAGACACGTCTGAGTGTGAATTATACCAAGCACATCATGAGGCCAACAACGATACTGCAGGGCGCTCGCTCCGTGTGGAAGGGTAATTGATATTCTATTTGCTATACAAACAAATACTAAATGCGTTCTCAGGCCCACACATCGTCCCGTAAGCATCTCCCGAATCAACTTTTACCTACCCTTCGTCGCAAACTTCCTGGACCCATGGACTCGCACGAAAGACACTCAGGACATGCTCTGACTGGAAGAATAATAGATTGCCCATTGTGCGCCCCAAGCACGGCGAGCGCGCCCCTCCGATCAAGACACAGGCCCGTGGTGCCACCATCCTGCCCAACTTCGTCGGCTTGATCTTCCAGGTCCACAACGGCAAGATTTACAACGATGTCAGGATCACTGAGGACATGGTCGGCCACAAGCTTGGAGAGTTCTCGGCGTGAGTAGTTATGGAAGCAAGAGATATGGACAAGAATATGCTGACGTGCTGCAGGACGAGAAAGCGCTTTACCTACAAGCAGACCAAGAACAAGTAAATGTACATCATCTGCAGGAGCATCATCTTCCAACAGCCGGCGTTCATTGGGTTCTCATATACAAAATACCAAAGTCAGGGGGGCACGTTTTGGCTGCCTCATTTTGTTACTCCCTCTCCATGGATACCAGTGCTCTGAATTGTTATCATTTTTGGACAGTCTGTGGTCAGAGTCCTTTGTCACTATGGTACAGTTTCATCTATTGACAGATGCGTGATGCACGTCCTGTTATGCCCCTGAACGCCTTAACTCATGGATGAATGACCTTGTCGTAGAGAATGCGTGCCAGTTTGCCGCCAGTGTCCCAGCCCAGTTGATCCTAAAAACGCCTGCCCATGTACTTGCTATGCAAGAAGATTACCTGTAAAACTCGCCTCTCTTGACGTTGACGCCATACTCTCCGACGGCCATGCCCAGATCCTCCATGGTCAGGACTGTTCGGCCACCCGATGATCCCACACCGCCGCCACCATAGCCAGGGCGAGGACCGCCGATTTGAGCGCCCTTTGCGGCGTCCTTGCCCTTGCCTTTGGCGCCGCCCTCTTCTGTCGGCATCATACCAAAGCCAGCTGCGCCGCCAAGTCCAGTCAAAGGGTTGTTGGATGTGGTGTTGGTGGACCTAATGCGCGAATATTGGTATGCGTCTGCTGCAATGTCTGCGATGAACTTTTGAGCGGCCAGGGCAAGGAGTCGCGCAAGGTGGGGTGGGGTGGCTGGTGGTGGGGGTAGCCCAGCAAGAGTAAGGTAGTAGTTTGTGACTGCGTCAGGGATCTGTGAAGGATGTTAGTGAGTGCTACTCTCAAGTCTGAGCACAACGTCTTGCGACGCGAAGTGATGGAGAACTCACGATTGGCGCATACTCGTCCATCTTGCCCAAGAAGTCGCGCAATGCGACGTCCTTCTTTGCCGGCATCCTGGTCTCGATCTGGGGCACGGTCGGAGGTTCGTCGCTTGTGCCATCGAGGCCCAAAGTAGTTCCGCTCTTAGAGTTACTGCTGTTGTCCATGGTGTGGCTGCTGTCGTCGTGGTCGGCGGATTGCATTTCTTGATCGATGGATGCTTCGATGTCGTCGGCCGCGGGAGCTGCAGTCAGTTGTTCGGTCGTGGCTTGAGGTGCCTCTGCCTTGGTATCGCCCTGGGCGCGATCTTCCGTGTCGGCCATGGTGATTGGGTTGATGAAGTGATTGGCTGCAGAGGCGCGTACGACAGATTGATTGCTCCGTGTTTGGTGACGCTCGAGAAAGCCCGTTCTCCGCAAACCCCATCGACGTCTCGATGCCGAGGCCCTCTCTCATGAGTAAGACAACACAAACAACAATTCCATTCAGAGGTAGACATTTCACAAGCACAATCATCTTCCAATCTGAGTGAGCCCGTGGCCAAACAGCAAACGTCAAAAAGTGAACAAAGAGAATGACCCGATGAACATTAAACCGCAGATGCCATTTTCTCCTTTTGTTCTATCGCTAAACAGATCATCCTCATGCCTGAACTCTACATGAATATCCCCCAACGCCAGGCAGATGCAACAAGTAACCCAGACATGTTGCTGGTATCAAGAATATGTAAAAATCACATCGTTCTGCTCCCCCGTCATCACAAGAGACTGACGAAGCATTTAGCGCAGCTTCCAGTCCTTGTAGCTCCACTTCTCCGTAACCTCTCTCTTGGGCTTCTTGTGTTGCATGGTACGGCGAGTCTCGAGCTTACCGTTCAACAGCATGTTTCTGTAACGATCCTTGAGGAGGTTACCCTCAGGCCTCAGCGCACGGAGCGAGTCTTGGAGCTCGTCTGCGAGAACAACTTCAAGGGGTGCATCGGGAACACTGCGACAATGATTAGCATATGTAAAGACAAGGAGGCACATGGAACTTACGCATGCTTGCCAAGGTTACGACGGCGCAGCACTTCGTTCTCATCCTCGTCGTTGATCTCAGCGTCAACATCGGCCTCTGCACCAGCACCGGCGGGTTGCAGGGCCTTTTGCTCTGCAAGTAGACGTTCCTTCTCAGCCAGCTGGAGGGCAATCTCCTTGACACGCTCCAGTTGCTCTTCCTTCTTCTTCATCTGCTTGTCCCACTTTGCCTTGTGCTCCAACTCCTTTCTTCTCTTGATCTTGTTTCTCTGAGATGGTGTCTTTCTCTCCGGTCGCTTCTTGGTAACGGCTCCAGAATCCTCGGCTTCGCTCTGGATACCTTCCCACTCACTCTCGTATGCTGATTGGTATTCGTCATCGGTCGAGGGCTCGGGTCTTGCTGCCTCAGCGAGGGCCTTCTCCAGACGGTCGTGCTCTTCCTGAGCCTCCTGCAGACGCTTACGCTCGGCTGCAACCTCACGCTCACCAACCTTGGTAACGTGTGCGTCCCAGTCCTCAAAGGTGGGATTGTAACTTTTTCCAGCAGATGGCTTGGGCACAGCGGCGAAGGGCTTGCCGTTGGCAGCCAGCGAGATAGGAGCGTATTTCAGGGTCTTAGGAGCAACCTTGGCCTTCTTTTCCAGGATGAAAGAGAATCTGGGGTCCTGAGGCAAAGGCTCCATGCCCCAGGGATCGTGATCAGCGCTCTCGGTAGCCTTGATGATATCGGTCTGGGCACCGCCAGAGTTTGCGACGCTGCGAAGATGCTGGAGGTCCTTGTGGGAGACAAAAGTGCCGTTCTTGTTGCGCTTGCTGCTTCCGGTTGCGATTCCATCGGCCTTGCGTTTCCTGCTGTCCACTGCGGGGACTTTGGAGCGTTGTGCAATAATCTCGTCGGCCTTGAGAGGCTTGTGGCGCTTGTTGAAGTCTGCTTGTACAGAGTCGGAGCCCTTGATGTCGGTAACGAAAAGCTCGTCGGCAGGTCTCTCGGTCAAAACACCACTATAGACAGATTAGTATGCTGAGATTGTAGCGAGTCGTGTGTACGGTGCATACCCTTGGATGATCTGGTCGCGGACATCTTCAACACCTTCCTGCAGCTCTGTAATGTCGACGTTCTTGCGCCATGCTTTCTTGCCCTTACGGGAAGGCTGCTTGTGAGTTGCAGGCGCTGCCTGGGTCTTTTCTGCCACGGGAGCCATGGCTTAGTCGAGAAAAAAGCAGTCGATTGGAAAACAGGACCGGAAGCCAGTAATTTTTCTGACACCCCAAATCTCTCTCGCTCTTTCTCCGCAGGGCTTCTCGCGCCAAGTGACTGCGGCGCCGGCGAAGCCCTTTCCGGCCTGCGGGATGGTCAAGGCGCAGGCCCTTTGTGGAGACCTTCGAGTGTCGCAGCTCGCGCGAGTCCGCAATCAATCTCCTGAATAACCTGTCCATAATAATCTTGCAAGACTTCTCTGCGCAACATTCCGAACATACCTCTACGTCTCTCGGCTATCTCCCAGACCAATACTCGTCACCATGGCTCAACCGGCATCTTACACCAACCCGCTGAAGAAGTTCAAGCAGGTCATAACCGTTCTAATCGATACATGCACATGCTAACATGCATATCACAGGCTGGTCTTTCTCGGCGAGCAGAGCGGTATGCTACGAAACCACTCAACATCCATCCACACTACTGATACAGTACCCCTCTAGTCGGCAAGACATCCCTGATCACCCGCTTCATGTACGACTCATTCGACAACACATACCAAGCTACTATCGGAATCGACTTCTTGTCAAAGGTTGCTATTTTCCACTCGCGATCCGCAAGACTGAACAGTGTATTGACGCATTGATTTCTCAGACCATGTACCTCGAGGACCGCACCGTTCGTCTGCAGCTCTGGGATACCGCTGGCCAAGAGCGCTTCCGCAGTTTGATCCCCTCCTACATCCGCGACAGCAGCGTTGCCGTGGTCGTCTACGATATCACCTCGGCCAAGTCCTTCCAGCAGACTCGCAAATGGGTCGACGATGTTCGTGGTGAGCGCGGCTCCGACGTTATTATCGTACTCGTAGGCAACAAGACCGATTTGAACGACAAGCGCGAGGTCACTACCCAGCAGGGAGAGGAAGAGGCCAAGAAGCACAACTTGATGTTCATCGAGACTAGCGCAAAAGTCGGACACAATGTGAAGCCTTTGTTCAAGAGGATAGCACAGGCATTGCCTGGCATGGAGAGCGAGCAGAACCAGACGCCCAACCAGAGTAAGTCTTTTTGCTCAGTCTTTCCTTTGTGTATAGTCGTAAACTAACACTTCCCTAGTGATCGACGTCAACATTAACCCTGGTCCTACGACGGACAACTCGAGCTGTGCCTGCTAAGCTACCCACGACATCTTGTCCTTGTTCTTGTTCGATACTGTTTTCTCCCTTCTTCTCAAGATACCTTTAGTTTTTTTTCGACCAATCTGTTCTTTCTTGTACAGTATTTTGCATGCAGCACGGCGTTTTTTGAGCGGTTGATCGGCTTTTGGAATAAAAGATAACCCCCTTGTACATAAATACATCTGCATGTCACCTTTCTCTGCGTGCCTCTAGCTGATTGTGTCTTGGTGCTCCATCAATGCAGCAGTCACTACATGATCTTGACCATACCACCATCGGCACTGACGACTGATCCGGTAACCCAACGACTATCAGGTCCACACAAGAAACCCACGACGTCGGCGATGTCCTCAGGGAGAGCTGCTCTCGGTCCCAAACTCTGTTTGGCAAGGACATTTTGGTTGACTGCCTCTCTCATAAGGGGAGGCATTTTGCTAACCATGTCTGTCTCCGTGAAGCCTACGGCAACTGTGTTGGCCGTGGTGCCTTTCATAAACTCAAGCTCTGGATTTGCACCAAGTTCGTCTGCCCAGGCTCGTGCGAGACCCTCAAGTGCTGATTTGAAGGTCGTATACAGAGACCTTGAGTATTGGTCAGCTGCCCATCTACGATTTTACTACTCCTGGTCTACAACTTACCTTCCTGGCAATCCAGGAATGGATGCTCGAGCTGAATCCGAACCAATGTTGACGATTCTTGAGCTAGTACGGAACATCTTCTTCTTGACAAGTTCATTGACAATCATCGTAGGCGTCTGGACGTTGGCCATCATGACATCCGTAACCATCTGCGGCTCAATCTCGCCGATTTTGGCACGAATAGGGTGAGCAGCATTGTTGACCAGAATGTCAACGTGGCCATCGAAGTTCTGTTCAAGTGCTTGGACAATCTTCTGTGCACAGTCTGTCTGGGTTATGTTCGCAGCTACTCCAACAACTTTGGGTGGTGAGGTGTGGCCTGAGTACAGGTTGGATACGGTATGAGCGAGCGAGTCGATCAGTATCAAGGAGTCTGGTCCAGAGCAAGTTCCTAATACTGAACATCCGCGAGTTGCTAGTTGCAGGGCAACAGCTCTGCCGATGCCTCTTGTAGCACCCCTGGCACTACATTAGTCCTCACTGAGTGCGAGATCATGGGAGTCTGACACGAGAGTCGTGGTGGATATAACAATAGCATCCGGAAATACATTCAGACCGCCAACACCGAGTCAAACAATGAATAGACATACGTTACAACAGCGACCTTCCCAGCGAGATCTTGCTCACGAAGCCTTGGTGCTTGTACTTCCCACATGCTGATTGAAAAGGATAGTCGTTGACGACACAAGACAGGGTGTTCCAAGCAACGATGTCTGACTGAAATCAAAGGTTGCAAGTCGTGTGGACGAGGAGATGGTGATATGGTAAACCTCAGGGAGAGAGTCACTGACGGACAACTCTGTAGCAGGACGAACGCAAGAAGAGTGTCGTTGATGGGTTGGGGACCCGAGTGGTGAATCTGATTGGACCTTGGGCACGATCGTCATGATGGTCTGTTTATAGAGCGGACGGATTGAGGCTACTCGACGACGGTAACAACACAAATCATCCTTTGAAGAAAGGCAGCAAGTTTTATCATGCCTTGAGATTCCGAGATACAAGAACCATAGTATGATTCAGCACTCTCGAGAATTGAGATACGGCATTTGTTAGCGCCCGAGATCCGTTTTCTCTGTAATTTCTTTGGCCGACGCTCCCGGCTTCCAAGCCTCATTACGGATTCTCGAAGTTGATCTTTTGCGAAACCAAACACTCTAACCCAACAACACCGTCCTATTGAACACGCCCTGGCCTGAGCAACACCTCGAAAGACGATCGCGTCACCTATTTAGCCTGCACACCTCCCTGAGACGACGACCATGGCGCTTCCCGCCATCTTCCGCATGTTGCGGCCTAAAGTGCGTCTCGACGACCATGTTGCGACAGCGCGTATACTAACACTATGTAGACGTTCCTGTACCTGATCTCGCTGCGCACCGGCACTGAGATGATCGCCCTGACACTGCTCATCAACAAAGTGTCAGGCATCTACGGCCTCCTTGCCATCCTTACCGGCTACCACCTCTCCTGGCTGCAACTCACCATGTACATCTACTCGATCGGCGTACTCGGTGCTCTTGTCTATCTCTCACCACACATCAAGCGCCAAAGCCCGCTGCAATGTCTTGCTCTCGCTTGGCTATACGTGCTCGACTCCCTCATCAATGCAACCTACACTGCTCTGTTCGGCACCACCTGGTTCCTCATGCTCGCACGCCACATCAACGACCCTGCACCCGGCGACGACGACAAGCTACCGGGTGGCAAGATGATGAACGATACCGCAGGCTTCACCAGCCCAGAGGTCAACGCCACACGTGTCGAGGTTGTCGCAACCCCTGCTATGCCCGGCCAGAAGGCTGTCGCCGCAGGCGTCAACGATGGTTCAGCTCTCGGTCATGCAGTCTTCCAGTCCGGTAGCATCGCTAGTATTAGTGTCATCTGCGCACTTTGGACCATCCGCATCTACTTCTGCCTCGTCGTCATGGCCTACGCCCGTGGTGTCCTGCGCCAGCACATCCTCATGACTTCATCGAACAACTTTGGCTTGCACGGCGGCTCTGAGCGCACCGATCTGGCCGAGAACCCATTCCGTGAGGGACGCGAGGAGGGCGAGGGCTGGAAGGGTCGTCTTGGTCGCATCATGACTTCAGTTGGAAAAGGATACTGGCTCGGCAAGGACGACGAAGACGAGTGGGTCCGCGGTACTGGCGAGCGCTTCACAAACAAGAAGCGCCTCAATATCAAGGTCCCTGAACCTGGCGTCGGCGAGCGTGAAAGAAGAGCTAGAAGCGGAACCGGACCGCCGCCGATGGTCAAGAAGCAGGAGGCATCATCCTGATCTCAATACAGGGATCAGCGAGAGGATTTTCACGAGGCACTCGATTTGTATCTTATTGTGCATGTATAGTCAAGGGCACATACGGGAGTTTTGGACAGGGACGGATTCAGGCATACGATACGTAGTAAAGACTCATTTTTGTATAATCAGTGGATGTATGGAGACATACAGCCTTCTTTTCCTCGATTCTTCATTTTCAGACTCTGCTTGCCATTTCGCCGAGAAACCGAGCTGTCATTTTGTTAAAGTTTTGCTGTCGAGTCGGATGAACGTCCGCTCTCTCCACTTGGTTCAAAGACCCTTGGGATTCGACGGTGAACCTTGATTGTACGGAGAGACTCGATAGCCGGTTTGGCGATACCGATTGCAACATCTTGAATCGAGACATGCGGTTGCTGCATACTTGAACAGCTCTGACTGACATCCATGGCGCAGCAACACGCAGAGACCTCCTGACTGTACGCGCGCTGGCCAGACTTGATGCCACCGCGCCTTGGCCGTTGTCATATGAAACGAAGCAGGGATTTTGACTTTGCGGTCCGCAATGGGTGGCTGAAATTGCACTCTAATTCTGCGTGGCTAGTGAAGCTCACATGCCTGTCGGCAGCGCAACCAATTTCGTGGCCTTCTCAAAATCAAGCGAGGCGGTGTCGATACGCGCCCGGGCGGCCATATGAGTTGCACAGTCGCATGTGCTGTAGGACAAGGTGAGCCGTAAACTTCAGGCAAATTGGAGCTCGACGAGTATAACAAGACTCGCAGCATCCAGACTGCTCTAGTCAAAGAGCATTTCAAGACCTGTCTGATCCCTGATTGCAGTGTCGAGCGTCATCCCGCAGCGATCGCCTTTAATGCAAGGCTGTTTCCAAGGTGAAGCGCGAAACTGGCTGGTGAACAGACCTTAGCGCCGTTTCTGTCTAGACACTCAAGCCCCTTCAAAAAAGGACCCTGATATCAGAAGCACTTCGCCCTAGGATTCTTTCCTGAGTTTCCCTGCTTTCTTCAGCTCCGAGCTTGCTACTGGGACCCAGTTCTTGCTTTCGAGCAACTAATTATCGCCGACATGGCAGCGACATCAGCTACGGTACTTCGACCACCACAAAACAACATGTTACTAGCGACAAATCTAACCATATCGATTCGCCAGGACGCAAACGATGACCCGAATGTGGGCAGCGCACAGAATGTGTCGTCCTCAGCCACCGGTCTCCTCTCTACCCTGGCACCAGTTGCTGTGCTTGCACTGGTTTGGTTCACACTCTTCTTGATTTTTAGGAGATGGTTCCCAAGAAATTATCGTCCAAGAACTTTCTTAGGCAGTATTCAAGAGCGCGAAAGATCACCAAAACTGCCCGATGGCATCTTTGCATGGTTTAGTAACTTCTTCAACATGCCCGATAGCTATGTCCTAAACCATCATTCTCTTGATGGGTACCTGTTTTTGCGACTCTTGAAGATGGCCGTCATCACTTGTCTTGTCGGCTGTTGCATTACGTTCCCTATCTTGTTCCCAATCAACATCACTGGTGGAGGTGGAAAATCGCAGCTGGACATACTCACCCTAGGCAATGTCACGAACAACTACTACAAGATGTTCGCCCACGTTGGTTGTGCTTATCTCTTTTTCGGTATGGGAGCGCCTGACCTGCAAATGCATTCACAACTGACATATATCCTCAGGCTTCGTCATTTATATGATCACACGTGAGAGCATCTACTACATCAACTTGCGCCAGGCTTATCTTCTTTCGCCATACTACGCTAGCCGCCTTTCCTCTCGTACAGTCCTCTTTACGTCTGTGCCAGATGAGTATTTGCACGAAACAAATCTGCGTCGCATGCTTGGAGAATCTGTCGAGCGAGTCTGGATTCCTACCGATACTGGAGATCTGGAGGATGAAGTCAAGGAGAGAGACAAGACAGCGCTGAAGCTCGAAGCCGCTGAGACCAAGCTCATCAAGGCTGCGAATGCTGCGCGTCTGAAGGCGACTAAGAAGAAGGCAAAGAAGGATAACGAGGATATTGCATTGGAAGAGCTTACACCAGATGTCGAGGGTGGCTCTGCGGCCTCTCGCTACATCTCTGCAAAGGATAGACCGACGCATCGCCTGAAATTCCTGATTGGAAAGAAGGTCGATACAATCGATTGGTGTCGCGCAGAGCTGGAGAAGCGAATCCCCGAAGTTGCCGCAATGCAGGAAAAACACCGGGCTTTGGATGGCATCAAGAAGATCAACTCGGTTTTTGTCCAATTCACCACTCTGCAAGAAGCTCAGTCAGCCTATCAGAGCTTGACACACCATCAAGTGCTGCATATGGCCCCTCGCTACACTGGAATGACCCCAGGTGAAATCATCTGGAGCAACTTGCGCATCAAATGGTGGGAGCGGGTCCTCAGAGTAACAGCAACTGTCTCATTTGTCGTTGCTTTGATTGTTTTCTGGTCTTTCCCTGTTGCCGCAGTTGGTTTCATTTCAAATTTGGATAACCTGAAAGACTACAGTACCGGCAACCCTCCCACCACATTCAAAGAAGGCTTTACCTGGTTAAACTGGCTATTGGCTCTGCCTCCCCAAATCTTTGGTGTCGTGTCTGGTCTTTTGCCTACTGTCGCCCTGGCCATCCTTATGTCTGTTCTGCCTATCATTCTGCGTCTAATGGCTAGATTAGGAGGCGACCCCTCTCTATCTGCTGTGGAACTTACTGTCCAGAACACTTACTTTGGCTTCCAGATCGTGCAAGTCTTCCTGGTTGCAACCTTGGGTAGTGCTGCGTCCTCGGCTCTTGGGTCCATCTTGCCGAATCACATTGATCAAATCCCTACTTTGCTGGCCTCGTCAATTCCCAAGGCATCCAACTTCTATCTCTCTTACTTCGTACTCCAGGGCTTGGGTGTCGTCTCCGGAACACTGCTCAACCTCTCGGGCCTCGTCATCTTCATTATTCTCGGAAAGTTCTTGGACAACACACCCCGCAAGATGTACAAGCGATGGACGTCTCTGTCTAGTATGAGCTGGGGTACTGTTTTCCCTCCATACACTAACCTGTTCGTCATTGCTATCTGTTATGCAATCATTGCCCCATTGGTCATGCTCTTCGCCGCTATCGGTCTGTACCTCTTCTACCTCGCATACCGCTACAACCTTCTTTACGTCTCGAACGCCAACATCGATACCAAGGGTCGTGTCTACCCTCGCGCCTTGCAGCAAGTGTTCGTAGGTCTCTATGTCGCTGAAGGCTGTCTTGTCGGACTTTTCGCCATAGCAACCGGATCGTCTGTTGGTGCTCTCGGTCCTCTCATTCTGATGATCGTCTTCCTGGTGTTCACAGCTCTCTACCATTTGTCCTTGAACGCTGCTCTTGAGCCACTGATCAACTACCTTCCCAAGAGTCTGGAAGCCGAGGAGCGTCGCTTGTTGGACGAGGACGTCGAAGAAGAAAGAGGTGAGAAGGGTATGGTTGCCGACAGAAGGACAGAGCTTGGCCCTTCTCCTCATGGCAAGCCTTCTTTCTGGAAGAAGTTCCTTCGTCCTGACATCTACACCGACTATGCTACCATGCGTCGCCTGGTCCCCAAGATGATTAACATCAGGTACGAAGAGGAAGAAGAAGACCATGCCTACTACAATCCCGCAGTCACTGCTGCACCTCATCTGCTTTGGATTCCGCGGGACCCCATGGGCGTGAGCAGGCAGGAAGTCAGGGATACTAGCAAAGTCATTCCCATTACGGACGAAGGCGCCACCCTCGACGAGAAGAACAAGATTGTATGGGACGCTGAAGATGGCCGTCCGCCAATCTGGGAACGCCCGGTCTACTACTAAAAGCCTGAAGACCGAACTCTCGAGGATGCACGAAGAGCTGGTTCACGATCATGTTGATTTCCACTATACCCACCTTTCCTTTTTGTCTCTTGAGCAGCTGCGAGCCATGCTCTCCGTTGGATGTACATGAGCATCATGAGTAGTCACCTACGAATTACTAGGTGTATTAATATAGCATATTCAATGACAATGCAACTTTACTCGGCGATAGTTCACGCAGTGGTGATCATGTACAGTAACCCGTATGTCCTCAGGAGGGGCTGCTTCCATCTCTGGGCGTGCGGCTTGCATCAAAGAGCTCCTTGCTCGGTCGATAACCTACACGTACGAAGCCCAGGCCCACTTCTCCGTAAGAGTCTGCAAAGTGGCTTGTCAGAGTTCGAGGGCTACTCCGCACGTCCACATGACTCGTATCTACGGAGGCTGGGGGAGTTCGAGTTTATAGTGGGGGCATGATTGAGCAGGTCCCACAGTTGGATCGACAGCTGAACACGCAAGCCAACAAAAGTAACCGCTTTTTTAGAAGACAATTGAGCTGCGAGACAGCTCCAGGAAGATTTCTGCAACAGCTGCGTTCGTCCGGACCACTGGACCTGTACGCCATGATATCTTTTCTGCTCAAGAATGGCCAACTCGAGGCCAGCCACACAAGGTGTGTGCTGCTTACAGGTTGAGGAAGCAAGCCATGATCTGTCGAAGGATTGAGACCTGATGACTTGGCAAGATGGAGCAAGGATGATTCCTTTCGAACGAGCCTATGAGAGCTGTTGGACCTAACACCGATAACTCGCTAGGAGCTGCTCCTGCGAGCTGGATGAATGAGAAGGTTTGATACCCCGCCGTACCCATGAGTTCACTGCCCCACGCGGGGCAGTGAACTCGTCCTGAAACTGGGGTCGGAGACCGGCAGGGTTGCCAAATTAAGGCATGACCCTGTGTCCAACATTTTTTGTGACGTTGTTTACAGCGTTCCTACTCGAGCTTCTTCTGTCCAATCCACCATCAATTGATTCTTGTAGACACCTCTGTGAGTTTTGCGGTGTTCTGTCTTGCCATTGCGGCAGCATTCGGGATCCGGGCGTTGAAAAATGTCCGCGTTTTGGTCACGCCATGACAGCAGACGCCGCAAACGTGAGACGTCAGGATTTAGATCTTTCGATTCCTTCCCAACCAAGTGTTGTTCAGCGAGCAGCTTCCGTGAACTCGTCGGTTGATTCGGACCGTGTACGGTAATAATGAGGCCGTTATATCGGCCCTTATAGGAATAGCAGGAAACAGCACCACCACGCCACTAGTTCGTGGTGATTGTTTCGTGACTTACTTACGCCCGGAAGTGTGAGATCTCCTGCCACTCCATGCAGGCATGACTTAGCTCCGGACTACCGCGCGAGCTCAATGGGAGCCTGCAGAACACGGCGCCGAATAGCTCCCTTCCAACCGATGCACATTGACCCCTCTATGAAGGTGGGGTGAGCTCACTTCGGGCCTGCCTCAAGCTCAGAAAGCTCAAGAAGACATAAGTACTTTGCTCTTGCCTGGCATTCACTCTTCCCTTCACCAAGCAATACAAACAATTCTCCCATCAACCACAACCACCTTCTACCTTCTCACCTTCTAGTCCAACTAGATATCAATCCACAATGTCGGCTCCTCAGATCCCCGAGATGCAATGGGCACAAGTTTGCGAAAAGGTCGGCGGCGAGCTTGAATACAAGCAGATCCCCGTTCCCAAGCCCGGCCCCGATGAGGTTCTCATCAATGTCAAGTTCACTGGTGTCTGCCACACCGACCTCCACGCCATGAACGGCGACTGGCCTCTTCCCGTCAAGATGCCTCTTGTTGGTGGTCACGAGGGTGCTGGTGTAGTCGTTGGCCGCGGTGAACTCGTCAGTGAAGTTGAGATTGGCGACCACGTTGGTATCAAGGTATGTATCCATGCTCTCAACTCCAATTAGCCTGGCTGACCGACATCTACAGTGGATCAATGGCACATGTCTCTCCTGCGACTTCTGCATGCAAGCAGATGAGCCTCTCTGCCCCAAGGCACAACTCTCAGGTTACACTGTCGATGGATCCTTCCAACAATACGCCGTCGCCAAGGCCGCGCATGTTGCCAGACTCTCAAAGGACATCCCCCTCGACGGAGTCTCCCCCGTTTTGTGCGCCGGTATTACCGTCTACAAGGGCATCAAGGAGTCCGGTGTCCGCCCCGGCCAGACAGTCGCCATTGTCGGTGCTGGTGGTGGTCTTGGTTCTCTCGCACAGCAATACTGCAAGGCCATGGGCATCCGCACAATTGCCATCGATTCCGGAGACGACAAGGAGAAGATGTGCAAGGAGCTCGGATCCTACGCCTTCGTCGACTTCGGCAAGAGCAAGAATGTCGTCAAGGATGTCCAGTCTGCCACCGAGGACGGCCTTGGTCCCCACGCCGTCATCCTTCTTGCCGTCTCCGAAAAGCCCTTCCAACAGGCTGCTGAGGTATGCTACGAGCTTTCAATCGATTTCCTATGATCACAATCTAACACAACACAGTACGTCCGCCCTCGTGGTACCGTCGTCTGCATCGGTCTGCCCGCAGGTGCCTTCCTCAAGGCTCCCGTCTTCGAGTCTGTCGTAAGAATGATCACCATCAAGGGCTCCTACGTCGGCAACCGCAGAGATACCGCCGAAGCCATCGAGTTCTACCGCCAAGGCTTGATTAAGGCTCCCTTCAAGACCGTCGGTCTCTCGGAGCTGCCCAAGGTCTTCGACATGATGCACAAGGGACAAATCGCTGGTCGCTACGTCCTCGACACCTCCAAGTAAACTGCTTGGAACTTCTCGACCCAATTGGAAAACCCGGCAAGGACCACATTTGGAAGTGGCAGAGTCTGGCACGATTATGACTAGCAGTTGGCACTTGCGAAATGGCTGTTTCTTTTTTCTTCTTTTTTCTTTCGACCTCCTGTATATAATTTATTGGTCTTCTTCTATGCAAAACAACTCAACTTTCTTATCAATGTTCTTTCCATGACAGTTGCTAGTTCTCGTTTCTTTGCTCCCGTGACTATCCACCCAACTACGGAGACCCATCCATAGTCGTCTCCACCCATGCCTAGGATGTTCTCATCGTCGTCCAACAGTCCCATCTCTGCAACGATCGACTTACTCTGGAGAAGCTCTTGGATGTCTGAGTCTTTTTTCTTTTTTTGTTTGAAGGGTTTGATCGCACAGCGTGTCAATACATGTTTCAAGCAGGAAATCAACGTCGTCTGAACACTGGTTTGGCAGTATCGACTAGATCCAGGAACTGCTTCGTTCAGGTTGCAAATCCCAGCAATCGACCACCCTCTGATCCCCATCTCAGAACATTCCCTCGGGGAAGAACAGGAAGATGAGAATAAGGACAAGGGTGATGAGGAGAGTGAGACGGGAGAGGACAAAGATGAGGACGAGGATGATAGACAGATTCCAGTTGGAAAACCCTGCCTGCTGCTTGGATTCAAAATCTGAGGACGTCGTGCCCCAGCGACACTCATTCCGATCATGTTATATCCGGCATGAAGATTGACATTGCAGATTACGCAGGCTCATGGAGTTTAGTAAGGAGATTGGTTCTCAAATTAAACCGCCTGTATCTAAAGCTCATTGATACCACTCCCTCTCATCATAACTCGTCATAGTCTCAAATCCATCCTGTTGCTGCTGCTGAGATTGTTGTTGTTGTTGCTGTTGTCCTCCAATCCCCACACTACCAACCACAGAAGCGTATCCAGCACCAGATGGGTACGCTCCAAGAGTCGGCCCTGTATTGACTGGACTCTGACCCAAAGATGCAACGCCCATGTCAAGCCCGCCCCAGTTCCCAAAGCCTGAGGCCAGTTGTGCTTGGTCGCGGAAGACCCAATCTTGACTTTCGCGTAGTAGTTGCTCGACACCACCGAACATGTCTGATGGGCTTGCTGCGGCGGTGTAGGTTCCCGCCGGTGATTCGGCAGAGTTGATGGGTTGTAGACCGTTCGTGAAGGGCGTAGATTGTGAGGACGGGTAGTTCGTTGCACGTAGATCGGAAGCTGATTGAGGAGGTAGGCTGAATGGGCTTGCAGCTGATTGTGCAGCATTGAATGGGACCTGCCCATACATGGGAGCAGAAGAATTGGCGAGCATCGCTTGCTGTGCCGGTGTCCAGGCAGCGCGTGGTTGTGACATTGGTTGCTGCGCTCTTTGTGTTGGCTGGGCTTCTGAAGCTCCCATCATTGTCATGATGGACTCTCGTCGCGCCATCGGGCTTGGTGTATCTGTGCTATGGGCGCCAAACTTGGCATCGGCACGTGCGAGTACAGTCGCTGCTTCCTCAGGTAGCTCGACCTTCCACTTTCTCGCCATGACGGACAGAATGCTCAATGTGCGACGTGCGCCAAGCCAGCCCTCTCCAATCTCTTCTAGATGCTTGATGCCGTGAATGATATCGCGACGAGCATTCTTGTCTGGCAGATTCAGCAGATGGATGGTACATGCCGAATGCATAATATAGACAGTCACATTGCAGATCTGTCTCAAACCGTGTGATCGCTTGTACAGACGCATGAGTTTTGAGATCATGGCGGCAGCTTGTGTACACAACCTTCGTGGACTGACATTTGCCGGTAGCGGTGATGTGCTCTGATTGTACTTGAGGAAGGGACGGAAGAGGTGAATGAAAAGAAGTTGGAAGAACATGTGCATCGTCAACACACTACTGAGACCGCCTTCCTTGGGCTCCATCTCAGCCGGCAGGTTGCGACGCCACGTCTCGAGACGGGTGTGGATATCACTCAACATTTTGAGTTCCGCCTGTCGACCGCGACTCTTGTCCATGTCGCTCGGGTTGTAGAAATGTCGCATAAGGTCATTACTGATTTCGCACAGAACGGATATCTGCAAGGCCACTGTGCGTGTACGTGCAGGCTGAGCGCGGGCGCTCATGAAGCCTGAATCAGTATATGGCGCCCAAGAGGCACTGTCTTCGCCTGGAAAGACATCAAACTTGGGCACAGTGATGGCTGAACTAGGCAATTGTGGTAGACGACCCAAGTAATTTGACCAGCACTTGTCAAACAGAAAACATCCCCAGAAGGTGATCCGTCGAGCGTCTTCTTCTTCGGAATCAATAGCACGGTCAGTGCCATGGGCCAAGCCCGAAGAGTCGATGTTCAAGCCCATGTCGCATGCCATACGGAAGCTCATGCCTGAGTAGACCCAGCCTTTGGCTTCTCGGCCACAGCCGGCCTCGCGTACACTCATGAGTGCTAGAGCCTGGACGGTGGTCATCTTGGGCCTTTCGTACTCATCGTTATCCATGATCAACCGTTTGGCCTCGCGGAAAAAGTGGTCACCAGCAGTGGCTGAATCTTCTGGGTTTTCGCGAGCGCCAGGTAATGATGTGAAATGGCAACCTAGGGCGAGTATAGCATTTACCAGTAGCGGAGTGCAGTACTCAGTCTTTCGCCGGGTATCGGGTGGTGGTCTTCCTCGCATGAAGTCGCGGTGAAAGAGGTGCTTGGGCAAGCATGTGAAGAAAGTGTAGTGCCATGTAAAGTACATGTTGACCAGATGCATGACCAGCTCAGGATCCGAAGTCTGGTTGGTCCATGATGTGACGGGATTCTCTTGCTGGGGATATGCATCCGATACTGATGAGGCTTGAGACTCCTTGTCCGACTGCATGAACAGCAGATTTGAAGTGCCACCGATGTATCGGACTGAGCCATCGTCGAGTCTCAACTCACCTACGCGTGTCGACAATTGCTTCTCGAACTGTGGTGTCGCAGTCGAGGATGACGAGGTATGTGTAGAATTTGGTATGTGTTGATCCTCTTGCTGGTCATCGGAGTCGTCCAGGTCTAGGCCTTGCTCGCGAGCAACAACTCTTTCGGCGACTTTGTCCAAGCTCTCGCATGTCCTCATCTCGTGGACCAGGTCCGGTACATCTTCCTCGGGATAGTTGAGAATGGCGTGAATGAGCGTCTGAAGGGTCGAGTTTCGAGTCTTTATCGAGTCGGCGTCGCTTCGATAGACGCCTTTACGGCGATGATCCGAGTTGGGGTCGTAGATGCACTCAGTGCCGTAGACCTGAGAGCAGGCGGCGCATGCCGGTGTATTGCCATCGCATTTCGATTTCCTTTTGCGACATGCCACGCAGGCCGAGCTCACACATCGTCGCTTGTTCGAGTCATCCTCAGCAGTTCCAGAGGCGGTTTCGTCCTTCTCTTTCCGTCGATGGCGAGGGCGTGATTTGGCCGTCGTCGCCTTCGCTGTGGCATTGGTCGATTCCTGGGCCGCTGGTGCTCCCGCTCCCGGGCGTGATTGCGGCGGCTGCTGCTGCTGCGGTTCCATCGACCTCACAAAGCTGTCATATGGATGCCGCTGATCGATATTCAGGTACCCCGCGGTATGCTGGCCGGCTCCGAGGAGTTGTTCGTTTCTGTCTTCGGCGGATTTGTGTGCCTTACTAGTCAGCGGCGATGGTGCATTCTGCGTCGTGCTCGGTCATAGTGAAAGACAACATCCTGGCCCTCGATGGCATGCTGACAAACTTGGTGCTTCTTGTGCTCGCATATGCTTTGCGTTATCGGACCAGTTTCCTCGTAGCCGTCCATCCAATCATACCGCCGCCCAAAGATAAGCCGAGCCGCCAGCTTCTCCACGAGGCGTCATACCAGCCATACACATCACTTCATCCTTCACTTATCATTAACACCGTTGCCTACCAAGAGTCCTTTGCATTACTGTCGCTAGCTATGTCTTGCTTTATTTATCCATCCCTTTGCCTTTAATCCGTGCTATATCTACTCGGCCTTGGCGGCCATACCCAGAAGCTCCGACTCTCCGTGGAACACAACAAAGTGATGCTTGAGCAAAACATCTCCGAAGATCTGCAGGTCGCTGCCCGAATTACTCTGGATACCACCGAAGCAAGTGTTTGAGCTAACTGGTGCGAATGTGATGCCTGAGCCAGGGATGTTGGCCATGTAGTTGTCTCCGACAGCCACTGCAAACTCAGGCAGGTCCTCCGAACAATCATAAACATAGCCGCCAGTGGTGCTGTCGTATACAGCGCTGGGAACCTGAGCATAATATGCCTGAACAACCTCGGGGTCAAGCAAGAGAAGACTGGTACCAGTGTCGGCAATCGCAGGTGTGGCATTGCTTCTCGTGACCGTCTTGCCGCCAACACTGTAGCTGTTGCTGTCGAATTGCCAGAATCCAGAGCTGGCGTTGACAGGAGTGAACATCAAGTTGCCAGTAAATTTGGACGCATCGATGGTGCCAAATTCGTAGGTGCCACTTCCATCAAGGTCCAGAGCTGCTGTGAAGACGGGTTGGGCCAACTCAGACATGATGTTATCGAAGAAGGTTTTCTGAGGTCTAGGCGACACCGAGTTGAGAGTAGAGAAAGCAAGACCGACTAGTCCGTCTGAGTCCGCGTCCGAGACGAAAGCGCTCGAGACCGAAGTGGCCAATTCGATAGCTTGACGAGTCACAGTTGCACCACCGATGTCGACAGTGTCAGTCCCGACGATACCTGCGGCACCACTGCCATCACCGTAGGATAAGCTGAAGGTGTAACCATCGAGTTCTTGGTAAGTTGAGCTTTTTGACGAATTGTAGGCACTGTGCTCTCCGATCTGAGCGCTGGTAAGGGAAGTACTGAAGACCCAACTGTCGAAATTGTTAGCTTGCTGTCCTCTCTTTTGATGATTGCTTCACATACAGATCTGAGGAGCCGGTATCAAAGTTCAAGTTAAGCTGTTGTCCACCAACAGTGACAGGAGAAAGGTACTCGGCGCCGTTGTCAGCAGGCGTAGCGATAACCTCTCCAGTCTCGTCGTCCTCCTCCTCAGCAGCAGGAGCGGCGGAAGACGTAGCAGGAGCCGAGACACCCCAGGAGAGAGTTGCGGCAAGGAAAGTCTTGACCTTAGCAGATGCGTGAGTCTTGGGAGCAGTGTAAGATTCATCGCTGACATCAGAAGCGGTATCGGAAGAGGAGGTATCTGCGTCATAGCTTGTGGTCGTGGGAGTCTTGGAAACAGCAATCCACGGAGATCCGTCAGGAGTGGTTCTTGACCAGCCGAACTTGCGGTAGGCACGACCCATAGCCTCTGAGGGTTTACGGACATAGCCAGTCTTTCGAATTCGAGGGATGGTGAAGGAGCGCTTAGAGAGTGTTTGTGTAGTGGCCTGTTTGGCAGTCGGTGCGGCCAGCGCAACCGTGGCCAGGATAGCCACCAGGAGAAGAGCGAATGTATGATGCATGTTGATCAGATTATTGCGGTAATGAGTGGCTGATGATCAATTGCGAATTCCTTCAAACGTGAAGAGGGATTATCAGAAGAGAGAGAAGAAAAGAGTGTAAACAACTGAACCAAAGCAGTTAGATCTACGCGACAATAATATTGTCCGAAGATTGAGAATAGAAAGAGCGCAAAGCACAAAAGGAAGGAAGTGTGGACAATAGGACGTGGAAGGAGAGGAGGCCGATCACTTAGATGAGGGCGAAACAGTACTTTTGTATGTACACACAGACGGCGTCTGTCTCTTTCCAATCACTACATGTCTTTTGGTCCAGACACTTTAAACACCCGCTTCGCTTACACACCTTTGGGTCTCCAACTATTGTTTAGGACAAAGGCCAAACTAAGGGGAAAGACAGGTCTTGGTAAGGTAGGTGCTTGCGTACGCACGGGGCGGCTTCGCTCAACAGCGCGAGGGAAGTGCAACAAAGTACCATGAAACCCATGACATGCATGACCGATGGAGAAGCATAGCGAACCACAAGATCCTCGATTTTGTGTTTTCACCTCTCCGAGCGCGACTGACTATGCGACGGCTCGGCACGTCAGCGATCGTAAGGGGAACTCTTGTCATTGATCATGAATGATAGTTACACGCTGTCTGAATTGACCTGATTTAATCTTCAGATACAATTGCTTCGTTGAACCAATTGCAATCCAGGAAGGATCCGGTTTGACCAACCTTGCATGCTCACGTTTGTTGAGCAAGACATTATTCAGGTCGCACAACGAGGTACCAACATCAACCTCTTCACTGTCGAGCTGCGCTGTTACCGTCTTGGCTTTAGTAGCCAAGTGTTTCGAGTATCTCTTGTCTTGCAGAGACGAGGCAGCTTGCGACTTGCAAGATCAAACAAGCAGAGGACCTCCATATACCTTTAATCTACTGCTCAAAGCCAAGCACGCAGCCGTCTCACCATGAAGGTTTTCAGACTCCAGATTTGCAAGACGCTCAGTCACCTACTAGCCGCTGCGGGTTGCCTCCTGAAACGCGGCTGTGGGTCGCAAGTTAAGGTACAAGGACAAACAATCAGGGGTTAAACCTCGCTTGAATCCGAATCGGTTTCTGACGAGGCTGGCTGAAACACATCAACCCCGGTTGCTGCCGCCCGCTTTGACTTCCCCTTGCATGCGATCAGAAATATAGACACCTAATTCTTGCATCCAGTCAGATATATATGATTTGAATGTTTTCGGCCAAGAGCTGGGCATGCTGCGTTGTACTCTGTTCTGAGGTCGAGTCATGCTGATCCTGTCAATATCACGATATCTGCGATATCTTCAACTTCACGAACGCTCGCTTCCTTGACCAGTGCTCGCTGAAACAGCAATGTGGATACGAAGGCTTGAAGGCTTGAAGGTTCGAGAGGCTTCATTGTCCTTGACACTTCGGATTCATAGCTTATTATGCTTGAATCTCTATTAGTGATACGAAGACCAAGACAATAGTCGAGCATCGCTTAAGTTGTTGAAAAGTCGTGACAGTAGAAACATAGAATAAGTGATCTATTACTTACAAGGCCGAGATCGGGGCCCAATGTCTATAAACCAATGCAACAAAACACTTCCATCCCAGGTAGAAACAGAAAAACAAAAAACGCCATCGCTCAGGTTAATACAAAACGCCTTACAATCTTGGCTACTAGATGACTGTAGGTTGCATGCCCAAGAGCCTCTTGATGTTAAGCCACGTCTCGAATGCAGAAAGCTTGAACTCGATGCGGGCAAAGTCAGCCCAGGCGGCAAATCTGCGCCAGAGTTTTCTGGGACCGAAGCCAGCAGCGGCCAATATTTCCATCTTCTCTTCGTAAACGGCACGAGCGGCATAACGTGCTAGGATCATGAAGGTGCGGACGGGTCCTTGGCGGGTGTGCAAGTTCTCGTCGAGACTGCGTGTAAGATCATTGGTCTTGAGGATGAGGAGAATGACACGAGGGACCTGACCCAAGAGTTGAACAAGCTGTTCCAGCATGCCATCGCCTAACGCATCTGAGATGGCCTCTTTCTCCTCATCGGTTCGAGATGTAGCAACGCTCTTTGTAACAACGCGGTAATCGCGACCAGTGATTGCTGAAGCGAACAGAGGGAATTGCTCATCGTTAATACCGGCAACCTCCTTCGCGTATTGGCGCATGCGTGGCTCATCGGCGTCCAGCACAGCGAGCCATAACTTGGCGTAACTGCGACGAAGAGCGTTGTCTGGCACACGGTATAGACCGTGATCATACAGGATGACATCGAAATTGTTGGGCGCACGCTTAGAATTGTTCAAGCGAATAGCAATGTTTCCACCATGGGGATCGCAGTGCAACGGGGCGTCCTTTCCGAAGATCATTTCGTTGAAGATGCGAGCAAGCGCAGCAGAGACCTCGTCGCGGTCGATATTGTTGGCATCTAGGTAGGCAAGATCATCTGGTCTACGGCCAGTCACAAAGTCCATGACAAGGATACGGCGCTGAGCCCAGTGGACCCTAGGGATGACAACAGGGAGATAGGCGACTTCGGCGAAGTATTTGCGGGCAAGCTCAGCGTTGGAACCTTCAAGAGCGAAGTCCAGCTCTTTAGGCAGACTCTGGTTCATCTCATCACTCAACCAAGTCAGGTCATATTCCGGGAAGAAGCGTTTGAGAGTACGGAAGGTGAAGCGGGTAAGAGCTAGATCGAGAGTAGCCCACTCGTCGAGAGCAGGATGTTGAACCTTGACAGCAACACGTTCACCAGTCTCGCGTAGGGTCGCGCGATGGACTTGAGCGAGCGATGCTGCGCCAATTGGATTCGTTTCGAATTCGGAGAAGTAGTAGGACAGTGTGTTTCCGGTATCCTTCAGCACCATGGCCTCGACGCTCTCCATAGAGGAGACGGGACATTGATCTTGCAATGGTATGAAAGTATCACACCACTCGGAGGGCAGAAGGTAGTTCATGCTACTCAGGTGCTGTCCCAGCTTGACGAAGATAGAACCATTCTTTTGCAGCACAACCAGGGTACGCTCGGCACAGCGTTGATGACAAGCCTTGAGGAGAGCCTGGTAGTCGGATTCGGGGAGGGCGTCATATTGGTTTAGGGTACGGCGGTAGTCGTTGATATTGAGGGCAAGAGTGCTGACCACTCTACCAGTGCGCTGAGCAGCGATCCAGACGTATCGTGCATCGTCGCTGACAGCCACAGCACCAGCAGCAGCGACGACAATGCCACCTACAACGTAGAGGCGAGTTCGAGACCTTTTGGCCTTTGTCGGAGCGGCCCCTGTGGCATATGCGCGCTTGTTGAGGACATCACTGGGTCGTATAGGGGAGGTCCAGGATTGGTGTGAGGCTGGTCGCGGGTGCCACGGCGCTTTCCCTGCCGCAGACCTGAACAAATGAGCCCATCCAGACGTTCCTTTCATCGCATCGTGTCGCAAAGAATGTTACTGCCGCCTCTTCGAAAAAATACAGGGACCCTGGAAGCCTCGACTTGCATGACGCTAACTCCACGCCCGATGGTCGACTTGCAACGCCGCCGATCTCCTCCGAACTTCTGATCGGATTTTATACACTCGCATAATATATTTGTGCTTTATTCACATTTACCATACAGAGAAAGCTATTGCTCAGGCATCACAATCTCATATTTGTTCTTCTCTGCTACGTTCATAGCCACCAGGAATCTGCTAACAGAATACGGCTTTACCGGATGTGGAGGGTTCTAAGAATACTCTATCTCCAAGTTTTTTCCTACAACTAGCAAACCATAAATGCATGCATATTAATCCTGTCCGAAGTGACTGTTACAACTTTTCATCAGTTGCTGCAGGTCCCGTAGGGCTACAAACGTTTAACAAAGCTAATCTAATACTCTCGTGCCCGAGATGGTCATACTAGACAAGATAATGCAACTGGAACCTTGAGCCAGGGTTGCCCTGCTTTCATCTTCGAGATGTATGGAACACGTTGAGAACGCGTGTCCTGGTGCCGCTACCTCTGCCGTAGTAAAAGACCGACCCCACTACCCCTCATCTCACGGACCAGATCTTTTGTTTTCGGGGAGCAACGGCATCGTCATTCGGGATGCTCAAACTGAGCCGTAGTCGGCTACCCGACTCGGGAGTGTAGAATTGGACCTCAAGAAAGACGGACATGATTTTCTGTTTCTCTCTCGCCAGATAAATCCTCCAGGTACTTCTTCTTACTCCAAGATCCAAAAACCAAAGACAAGAAGGAAACGAATACGAAACCACACACGCAATCATGGCAAAAACACCGGGAATCCTGTATGTTACCATGCAACCCTCGGCCTCCCTCCCAGCAGCCGAATTCCACGATTGGTATAATAACGAACATGGTCCCAATCGCCTGCGCCTCCCCTTCATCCACAACGGTTTCCGCTACCGCGCCCGTGACACCACCACTTCAGAAGGCAAGGGCAAGCACGAATGGATGGCCATCTACGATACCGATGACATGGACGCCTTCAATGCCGAACCCTACCTCGCTCTCCGTGGTGCTCCCATTCAAACGCAAAGGGAAAGAGATATCAGACCTAGTGTTGATATCGATAGGAGAAGTTATGATCTGGTGAGCAGTAGGGAAGCTGCGGACTTTAAGAAATTGGAGAAGATTGAGAATTATGGGAGAGGCAATGTGATGGTTTCTGTGAGACTGTCATTGAAGCAAGGGAAAGATGGCAAAGAGTTGGATAAATGGTATGAAGAGGAGCATATTGATATGTTGGCAAAGGTCAAGGGTTGGTTGCGTACGAGACGTTACGTCACTGCTGCCATCGATAACAAGGATGAAGTCGAGTATATGGCTCTGCATGAATATGCTCCGGAGAACGGACTTGGTGGTGACGAGTTCAAGGCTGCAGTTGAGACTCCTTGGGCCAAGGATATCATGACGAACCTCGTGGCCGAGAAGGTCAGACGTGAGTATGAGCTCTACTACACCTTCGGTCCTGCTCCTCGCGATCTCCAAAACTTTGCTCTTGCAGGATTCAGAAAGTGGGAGAGTCCGGCTACACAGACCAGGACTTTCTCTACTGGCAACGATGGCGGTGCCGTCGAGTCTTATATCACAACTTCAGATGGTGCAGAGCTCGGCTACAGACTTGAGGGCTCGACAAACCCCGATGCACCTTTGATTGTGCTCAGCAACTCCATTTTGACCTCCTACGGCATCTGGGATCGCTTTGTAGAGTCCTTCCTGGCGAAGAACAGCCAATACCGTATCCTGAGATACAACACCAGAGGCCGCACAAGCAAGGCTGGCGAGAAGCTCGTCACCATGGACGTTCTGGCATCAGATATCATCTCCTTGCTCGACGCACTCAAGGTACCCAAGGCCGCCTCCATCATCGGTGTCAGCATGGGCGGAGCATCCGTTCTCAACGCTGCTTTGACCTATCCTGACAGAATTGGCTCATTCATCGCCTGCGACACCAACGACAAGAACCCCGAAGTCAACAGAAAGGCATGGGGCGAAAGAGTCGCCATGTGCGAATCGGAAAATGCTCGTGGAGAAGAGAACGAGACTATCGTAGGAGAACAACTTGCCGAAGTTACGGTCAGAAGATGGTTTGTCAAGGAAAGCTACGATGGAGGTGACATGGAAAAGGAATGCGAAAGGGTCAAGCAGATGGTCATCAACAACAGTCTGGAAGGATTCAGGAAGAGTGTGGAGGCACTGTGCGATTACAACTTCCAGCCGCGCATGAGGGATGGAAAAGTTAAAGGTGTATTTGTGGTTGGCAGTGGAGATGGAGTTCTGCCAAAGACTATGAAGGACATGGCTGCCAGATACGGCAGCAATGGCGCCGAATGTGTCGAGATCGAGGGAGCTGGCCATCTGCCCATGGTGGAAAAGCCGGACCAGGTGGCAGAGGTTCTGGGAAAACTGGTGGCTTCGTCGTCGTAGAAGTGAATCTGCTAGGCCCCTCTTTATAGCGAGCCCGAATGAAGTACATTATCAACAACCTTGAAACCTCATCCTGATTCTCGACGTAGCAGTGATTTCCCAATTCCCTCCAACTCCTCGCTTATAGCATGTTTTTGAGTGTCTTGAGAACGTGAGTCGTTATCGTAGAGTAAATAGGCATAGACAGCCGATGGGTGAGGCTTTCAAGGAGCCGGGTTATCCCTGACGACCTGCTTGATCTTCTTGTCGTAGGCAGCGCGATCCTTGCGGAAGAGGTTGTAGGCTTCAGCTTGAGCGGGCGACTCGGGGTTGGGCTCGTTCAGCAGAGATTGAATGCCGAGAAGAATCTCCTTGATGGTGATAGCGGGCTTCCAGCCTTCCTCTTCGTTGAGAATGGAAAGGCAGACGGTGCCGGAGGGGTAGACGTTGGGATGGAAGAGAGGAGGAACAAACTTGCCTAGAGGTGTGTCAGTCGTGGAGTCGGTGGGGTAGAGTGAGAGGATCACATACACTTTGGGGGCTTGGTAGGGTACTCATCAGGGAACTGAACCTCGAGCTTGAACAAGCCATCGGCCCAGAGAGTCTTCTCTTTGCCAGGAATAGAGCATTCCCACTTCTGGAGATCAAGACCACCCTGCGAGTTCTTTGCGGGCTTTGCGACGAAGCCGAAGGGGTGATCCTTGCGCCACTGCTTTCTCTCCTCGGAGAGACGGTTTGTACAGAGCGACATGGTGTGAGACAGTTATGACGGGCGGTGTGAGTGGCGTAGTGTTTCGGAGACGGGGATGTTGACGGGGTTGTAAGGGCAAGCTAAGGCGGAGGGTTGGATCAAGACGCGACAAGGCGAGCGATCGTTGCAAGTGAACGAGACAAGAGAGGGCTTTGTGCTTTGTGCTTTGTGCTGCTTCACAACTGTCGCGCCGCCTTGTCTAATCTGATCAACGATCAACGATCAAGCAGTCAAACGGAGCAAACAAGACCCCGCAATGTCGGTCGCTGACGGTGACGGGTTCCTTGTGAAGGCATGCGGTCCGAGTGAGCCTCGGCTTTTGCTCCTGCATGCTGAGCACTCGACAGTGAACTTTTGCTCCCAACTCCTGCTTCCTTCTTGATCGTCACTGCCTTGAATCACTGCAATTCCATTCGATCGACACTATGGCAGACAAACAAGCCGAACAACACGTGGATAAGGCTCCGGACCCTGATGAGGACGATCTCTCCGACCTTGATGACATGCTGGACGACTTCTCGACTGCTTCTATACAAGACCAGAAACAATCTGCCCCTGCCGCTAGCGCCGCCTCTTCCTCGAATACTGCTCAACCGACCACATCATCTTCGGCCAAGGCCCAACCACAAGCGCCTGCAGAAGATGACGACTTCGCTCGTCAATTACAAGCCGGCATGGCCGAGTTGCTCGGAGGTCTGGGGGAAGACCCGGAAATGCAAAAACAGTTCGAGCAAATGATGAAAGAGCTCAGCGCTGCTGCTGAACAAGAAGCTGCCGGTACCGTCCCCTCACCAGATGCTGCCGACAAGTCATCCACGCCGAAGACAGCTCCTACCCCTCCTACATCATCGTCTGCCGCCAAACCTGCCTTTGCCTCGACTATCGAAAAGACCATGGAACGCATGCAGGCTTCCGGTCAATCTGCCTCTGCTGCAGCAGCAAGCTCCTCCGAAGAAGACATGCTAGCGAAAATGCTCAAAGATTTGGAATCAGGAAACTTCCCTGCCATGGATGGTGACCAAGGGGATTTCAACTCCATGCTCATGGGTATGATGGAGCAACTCGTCAACAAGGATATCCTTTACGAACCCATGAAGGAACTACACGACAACTTCCCCGAGTGGTTAGAAAAGAACAAGGACTCAACTCCAAAAGAGGATCTGGAACGCTACAAGACACAGCAATCTGTCGTCAAGGACATTGTCGACAGATTCGAAAAGAAGGACTTTAATGACGAGAACAAGGAGGACAGAGAATACATTGTTGATAAGATGCAACAGGTAAAAGCCCCATCTGTCTCTTTACAGCTTAGTTGTCACTAACACACAACAGATGCAAGCAGCTGGAGCACCTCCGCCTGGCCTTGTTGGCGACATGAACGCCGCTCAAGATATGCTCAGCGAAGCCGACGGCTGCAACCAGCAATAATCCCACACTTGCATATTTGCTGTTTGTCCCGACATGAAAAAGATACCCACGATCTCAATGTTTGCAAGCGACCTGTAAATTCCTGAATACAAAAGTCCGTCATATTGGTCAAGATTCCATTCTCTCTGACGCTGGAGGTCTTGTTGTCCTCAAGTCTGCTGACCATCATCAATTGACTCATACCCACTCTTTCCGCCACTAACACTGCTGCTGCCTTGTCCACCGTCCAACCTTTATATGCTAGGTATCTTTAGACCCTTGCAAGTATTCAGCTGTGGTGGTGTAGTGGTAGCACACCTGCGTTAAGTTCGGGCACGTGGTCATTCGCTTCTAGCGTGGTCCCGATGAGCACAGGAGGTCGCAGGTTCGATCCCTGCCCACGGTCTTTGGTACCTTGCTTGTGAGTGACCATTTGCAAGCAAGGTGCTATTTCTTTTTGCTCGATGGTTCTTTGTATACCTCGCGCGACGGGCTCTTTCTACACTTCTGTTTTCTTTTTGCTTACTGCTCGTTTGCTGTTCCTTGTGCTCGTGTTGCACTCATGTTGGTCGTGTCCTTTGAGTCATCTTCACCGTCTCACATGAGATGTGGATGTGTGAAAGCATGTACTCTGTGCTTTGAGATGTGCAATACAACCACTCTTCCCATCCAAACAAACATGTCCTTCTCTTATCCTCGACGCTCGCCTCCATTCGAGGCGAGAAACGATGTTTTTCTCCTTCCACCATGTTATAGAAGAACCATCACATACGCAAGATGAGCTCAACCATCCGGTATCCAAAAGCGCTGCACAAGTCTGACCGAGTAAAGTGGACCGCATATGCTCGTGCATGAAGGTGGAGGATACAAGTGCTCGAAATGTGGAATAGAAGGAAAGGAATAGATGGACTTGAGGATTTCGCTATCCCTAATTCTCAATCAGGGGAGAGACTGATAGCGGAAATGGGCACAGTGGTAAACGATCTACTGCTTATCGCACCGCTCGACAAAAATGGGGGTTGGAATGAGGTGGAGGGGTACAGTAAACCAGACGACTGTGATTCTGAATTTATGGCGGCTGGAGAAGCATCTGCAAGAGGTTGTTTGCTGTCAAAAGGCAAGATGATTTTGATGAAGCTAGGCATAAGTTGGAAGAGAGAGCATACTTGGTCATAAATACAAAATGTAATTGATTTCGAGAAACAGCCACCACTTTCTATCTACATTCCAATCCTTTACCATACATCAAACACAATTCATTACCATATTCACATTAAGTTTCCCTCCTCATCCATCACCTCTATCTAAAAGAACCCACCCTTGGGCACAGCACAGAAGACTCCTACAATTATACAAGAAATCAAGAACGCACCAATCAAACTCTGTACAAAAATGGTATCCTGAATCTGTCGCAAAGCAGGCTCTTGCACCCAAACCTCCCGATCGAAAATCTTACGAACGACATTTCTCTTCTCATATCTAGCGACCCAAGGTTCATCCTCATAGCTCTTAGCTACAGGGGAAGAATCGATCAGGGAATCGCTGGAGGAGTTTTTGATAGATGCGTCTTCAGGGTCGGCGAAGAGCTCCCAGGGGCGGAGGTGGCGATGGTGCATCCCGTGGAGGACAACACACATTCCCTTCCATGCTGCGATGAGGGTGGAGATGCCGAGGATAAGTCCGATGATAGGGATGACTCTGTAGGCACGGCTTGCCGAGCTTAGAGTGATGAGGAGATCTGCGAGAATGCCTAGGAGGATCAACGAGATGCCTAGGCCGCGGGCGAAGATTACACGAGGGCGATTGCCGTTGCAGATGGTCCATCTGATGAAGTTGGGGTGGGCCTGGCGGCGTAGAGAATATTCTGCGCTGGTGAAGGCGGCACGAAGGGCGGATGGGTGAGTGGTGTGTTGAAGAGCGTGGAGTACTGCGCTGCGTTCGCGGTCTGAGAGGTTGAGTTGGCGCGATCCGTCGACAGCGATGAATATTGTGATGATACGGGTGAGTTCTTCGCGGAAAGGTTGTGCGGTAACTGTGTTATGTATTAGCATACATTGGAAAGAAGGACACAAATTGTACGTACAGGGCTTCCACTTCATACCAGCATCGTCCATGGCTTCACCAGCCTTGCGTTGAAAGTCCGAACGTGATGATACGGGTCTCTCATCACTCATGCACGAAGAGTCAAACTCCGAGAATGTCGGTGATGCGGGAGTCCTCATCATCTCTGGAGAGTCACTGCGAGGGTCGTTGAACGGATCTCGCTTCTCGGCATCCAGAGGTACTGTATCGGCAAAGTCGGTTCCGCGTAGCACCGTTGCAATTGCTGCTGGAGTCTTCTTACGGCGAGCCGGTTGGGTGATCTCTGTATCCATCTGAGCAGCACTCCATTCGGGAGATAATGCCTGTTCAGACGCCGGAAGTTTGTCAAATCGCTCAACATAGCTTCTATACCAGAGGTAGAATTGAAGGTTCTCAGCGCTGTGTTCGATATATCTGAGATAGTTCATAAAGTCGCGGGTAGTGCATGGCTATGATGAATACAGTCAGTAGATGCTCATCGGATTGATGATACGATGATACACACTGGGCAAGTACCGCCAGCGATGATTCGGTCAAATGATAGTGCTTCCGGGATGCCTTTGGGTAGACCAGAAGTTCCGGAATGATAAGAACCTTCGCTAGACAATCTCTTTTCGTTCGACGAAGTAAACGAGGATCCATCGGACACCCGGCTTGGACGTCTGTATCCAAGTGAGAGAACCATGTCTTATGACGATAGTATCAAGGGTTCTTGTTTTGATCCAGAAGAGTTGGATGATGGGAAAGTTGTTTACGGGCTTCAGGAACACGGCGGAACCGGATAGGACAGGCAGGTGCAGGTGACCTTATAGAAAGACCCCGCAGACGTCAATCTTTCGATAGTGAGGTACGGTGAGAACACTCGTGGGTTCGATCGACACTTAGCAGTCAGGTACACCGAGATAGAAGCAAGATCGAAGATGTAGATTTACCAACCATACACAACGAAGGAAGGCAAACTTTTCTTGTATGCGCAACACCCATGCAACTCTAGGGTCCCGCTTACACTTACGGCCTATTTGACGAACGCCACAGAGAGCAGCCAGGCTCCGCAGTCAGCGAGAGCACGGTGACTGGTCCGGGACACAAAAGTCTATGCTTGTCTAGCTCTGTGGACATGTGCCATTGCCGCAACCTGGGAAACGCATGCTCTGCCGTGCTGCACAGAGGATTTGCACGGATGAGCCATGCTTCGGAGACGGCGAGATCTTGGATCTCTGACCGTTGCGTAGCCGCGTGCTATGCTTGACCGCAAGTCATTCAGCAGATCTCGCCCATGTCTATCAACATGTCGAGTGGAAAGGTCAACATCGGTGAGAGGCAGGGAGTCACACACGTCAGCTCTCTTCGTGATCAGTTTGCATAGTACGTATCTGCGTATCCCGGCCACCCAGCCAGCCAATACAACGGGGAATACGTCGTCTCGCAGCAAGTAGCGAAAGGATGCAAGGGCCAAGGATGATGAATCTGATAGTCCACGGCAGCTAATGGTGCGCCGAGAAGTCAAACCTCAGAAGCGGGGCGTTTGCCTGTTCGGGTATGGCGATTCTTGCGAGAACTACCGACGCGGCTCTGGTAGAAAGACCGAGACATTTGACTGACAGAAGTTACCGCGAGCCACAACAACAAACAGAAGATTCTGGTCCCCTGTAAGAGTCAAGCAGGGCTAATGAGGGAGGAGTAGGATGCATGGCTTGAGTGAGAGCAGCTGATGTTGTTGAATCAAGATTTCGGTTATGCATGGCCATTGAAGATACATCCTCGGAGGATGCACAAACCACATGCTCCGAACGCCCGGATCCCGGCATAAAATGTCGATTAATCTGCAAAGATCTGGAAACTGGAGATGGGCTGGCACACAAGTTCGGTACTTCCGAGATACGGAACCATCAGAGATGACAGTGGTTTGGAATCACCGAACCTTATACGCGATCACATCCTTCCTGTCTCGTATACGCGATGGCTCACGTCGATTCGCTAACAGAAAAGAGATTGCATTGTAGGAAGGAGGTCATAACGGCGTTTCTATATTAGAGGAGTCCCATGCTATGCTATATACAAAGAGATCAGTATCCAAATGCCTCGGCATGCAGCCAAATGCCTTGAGCGCCTGTGCCCTTGTGGACCGCTCTCTCATCACTAAGCGAGACAACGCTCGTTCGTACATCGTCAACCAAGCCCTGGGGTCCACAGACAACCACTGCACTCTCGCCATAAGCCTGCTCGAGCGTTTTGCGGATGACATTCCTGCAAGCTGGCCGACCTGAAAAGACGGAGATTGCAGGATGTAGGAATGGCTGTTTCGGCTTGGGCTTTTCATTCAGATTGCTTGATGCCGAGCTTTCTGTTCGTGATGGACCCGCACCACAATTACAAGTGCACGCTGGTCTGATGGCTTCGTCGTCGTCTTCATCCTCTATCGTGGCGGTGCAACAACATGTGCCATTTGGCCCACAAGATTGTTTTGATGTAGGCTCGGCCTTTTCTGATAGCGAGTAGCGATCCAGCTCCTGGACTTCAATCTTTTCATCCTTGGACACGAACTTCTTCTCAGACTTGTAGTCGTTGTATTTTTCATCATCAACAGAATTCAAAACTTCAGTCACCGAGCCATGTTTGGCAGACGATGATGTTGAGTATGATCTCCAGGCGTCCAGAAGAGTCTTCTGCTCTGTCGTAAAAGTATCGTCACAAGTAATGTAAGCGCTGATGTCAACGCTCACATCGTGGCCCTCGTTTTGGAGCCGAGCGACATCTTCCATGACCTGGCCGAGTTGAGTGGAGAACCAGCTAAGCTGAGGGCCAGACTTGACAATCCAGACGTATCTCACATGTCGTGTCACTGGCTTCTCACGATGGCTTTTGCTTTGACCGCTCATGGCTTTCCACGAATGGACAAGATCGCGTAGTAAAGGCATGGTATATGTCGCACCAGAGCTACCAGCAAGGAGTACAACGCTGTCGAATTGTTGCAATGGACGGATACGACCATACGGACCTTCGATGGCAACACTAGTAAAGCTGCCTCTTGTCAAATCTCCATTGGTTTGAGGAAGGCTCATGCCAATTCTCTCTGCGTGTCGGTAGAATTTCTGTGTGCCACCCTTTTGCGACTGTATCAAGAATTCCATCTTGCCATCACTAGGAAGGGAGGAAATAGTAAAGGGATGAGCCTGCATGGGGGCCAGCGAGTGAGCAGAAAGAAAGACGTGTTGACCGGGACGCCAGGAAATAGGAGGATTGTTGATCGTCACGCGAGTTGTGTTGTTAGGCAGAGCAGTGAGCTCGGCGTTAAGAGCCCAGAGTTTGCCCATGGTTCCGTCCTTTCGCTGAGCAGGATGCAGGATTGACAAGTTGTTGTAGAGGTAGAAGAAGCCTCGCACGACACGGTCAAAGAAGAACAAGCCAACGCAGATCCAGACCCAATGCTTGACTTCGACGGGGATGTGCAGGTAGACGAAGCCAATGAAGACGGCGAAGGAGACAATATGTTGAGCGACGAAGACCTCGTAGCTCCAACCACGAATCGGAGTCATGGAACTGACAGTGATCCAGACCAGGATTGACCAAGCGATGACACCATGTTTCGTGATGGGATCAGTACAGACTTTTGTGCCAATGTAGTCGTAGGGAGCCCAGTCGGCGAACCAGTAGCCCATGTGAATAGTGGCAGTCAGAAGGAAGCATCGCGAGGCCCAGCGATGAAGCCAGTTGATACGCTCATACGACGAGCCTATAAGGGCGGCGATGATGTTGCGCTTTCCAGCCAGGAGGAAGAGTAGAGGCAGTTGACAGAGAGTAACAAAGCCAGTGCGATAGCCAATGTTCTCGAATGACCATTGATCGCTGACGTCGAGTTTGTAGAAACACATGACCAGGAGAACAACAATGTTTGCGCCGACGATCGAAGCTCTTCCAAGAGTAGGCGAGGGGATCCTAAGAGACTTGATGGCGAAGACGGGTAGGGAGGCGTTTGCGACTTCGCGTACGACAGCGGTACAAGTAGCCATGGCTCGGAAAGGAAAGGCCTTTGGTTTGGCAGGTGTCATACTCGTGGACCGTAATCTGGCGATATGTAAGTACAGCTTCTCTGAGGAGGGATGCGACAGATGGAATTACCTTTGCTGACACAGAAACCAGCTGTATAAGTTGACAAGAGTGAAAGCAGCAACGGCGGCGCCGACTACTGCCCAGTACATGCGCTCGAAGGTGAACAGGCTAGGAATGCCATTGCCCATAGACATGTTGCCCATGGACATATCCATGCCGCCCATAGACATATCCATCGTGAAGAGGTTGAAGTTGACGATTCGGTGGTTATGGTCGAGATGGGGCGATGGTCATTGAGCAATCTGCGAGGCAGATGCGGCGTTCAAAGTGGTCGAATCGTAATAGAGAAAGTCGGAATAGGATCAGAATCAGGTGTCATCGAGGAAGAAAGACCGGCACATGGTGGAGACGCAATCATGGCATGTCGGATAACATGGCAGCTCAAACTCGCTCAATTCTCACGAGGCCGGTGGAGCTTGATGTTGTCGCTGTCTCGGCAGGGTAAGAGAGTGGGAGGGGCTTTGTCTCGGAGTCCGAAGACCATACCGCTTCCGGTCTAGCTTCCCTTGAAACTTGCTCAATAATGCTCTGGCCTTAAACCTCCGCCCCTCTGGAGCGTCGTCAACGTGGAACGCAAAGCCAAAGAAGCACCAGCCCAACATGTTTGCGACTTTCGTGTGTGCTTGCCATCATCGTTGTTTCCTCGCCATTGCTGTCATTGATCCTTCCTCGCCAATTTCACGCATGCCGAATTGACCGTCCATCATCTCTTGAAAGTTGCGCATACCCTCTCAGCTGCAGGTCCACCGAGCTCGTCGTTCCATTGCTACACCATCTATAAACAATTGTCCTCGACCCATTGCTTTGACCCCGTCCAAATCTACCCGTCCACCGAAACGTTCTTGTTGCACAACCACTCTTACCTCGATTGAACAACAAGCCGCTTGCCAGCATGGACATGTCACACATGTCGTCGTCCACCATGGACATGGCAATGTCAAGCGCAACTTCGGCCGCCGCATCCACAGGAATGTCCGACATGTCTACCATGTCGGGAATGAGCTCCATGTCCATGGTCTTCACCACCGCCCACAACACCCCTCTCTACTCCAAGGCCTGGACACCCACCTCTACCGGCGCATACGCTGGTACCTGTATCTTCCTCATCGTTCTGGCCGTCCTGTCCCGTCTGCTACAAGCCTGGAGGCATACTCTCGAGCAAAAGTTCCACGACAGAGCCATCAAGCGTCGCTACGTAAGAGTCGCTGGCGAGCAGGAAGCCGACCAGTTTCCCGACGAGTCGCCCGAGGCGGCCAAGGAGAAGAACGAACAAGCCATCTTGTCATACCGGGGCGTAGATGAGAAGGTCCGCGTCATCAAAGCCAGCTCAAGGGGCAGAGAGACAACTCCCTGGAGATTCACCACCGATCTTCCCAGAGCATGCATCTACACTGTCCAGGCAGGACTCGGCTACCTACTGTGAGTCTGTTTGCCGTCTTCGTCTTGATCGCCAAAACTAATACATCCGTAGCATGTTGGCAGTCATGACCCTGAATGTCGGCTACTTCCTCTCGGTTCTTGCAGGTCTGTTTGTTGGAGAATTGGCAATTGGCAGATATGCTTCTCCGGTCGATGACCACCACTAGCAGCGCCTCTCGTTTGAGGTCCGACCAAAAGTTCCATACAGCCTGTTCATACTTCTTAATTATGTGTATACGACCAACGTTTACGACCTTTCTATCTCTTCTCCATGACCTTTGTGTGACAACATGCATTCGAGTGAATGTTTTGCTACGCATCGTGGTGCAATTCTACCAGCCGGTGAACACGACTCGCGTAGCATGATATTAAATGGCTGGCAAGCACTGGGAGGATCAATTCAACCAGAAGAAGACCTCGTAAATCTTACTGTAAAGAGAAATGGCCAACATGCGGGCTACGGACTTGAGTTTGTTTCTTGTAAGCTGAGAGGATAGCTCGTATGTTGGAGTATTGGATGATATGTCGGATCAGGGTTGGACTAACCGCATGCATGCCGTTGTTCATCCGTGCATACAAATCTCACGGAGGCTCGGAAGCCTAGACCGAGTTAACTTGCTCAAACTTGCTCACTATTCAAGCCCGCCCGCCCACGAGGGTATCTCGCGAACTGGAATGCGTTTCGAGTTCCGGATCTACGGCAAAGGGGGAAGGAGAGCTGTTAGAGCTTCTCTCTGTGTAGGTGAAATAACCGCCAGGTAGGAAAGCGCGAATTGCTATAAACTCTGCTTGTGTGACCACTCCCTGCAACGTCCCACCAACCAAACAAACTCTCAACTGCGCCCTTCTCTCCTTGTGCTATCTTTCTCTCTGCACGTCTCTCTGCTTTCCACCTATCCATCACATCACACACACACTCCACCACGATGAAGGTCCAATTGCTTCTCGGCGCCCTGCTGCCTCTTGTCTCTGCCCACTTCGAGCTCATCTACCCTGCTGCTCGTGGTTTCGATGAGGACAACCTCGGCCAATTCCCCTGCGGTGGCCAGAACACCGTCACCACAAACCGCACCGAGTTCCCCATCACCGGCGCACCCATCCAGCTTCTCATGGGCCACACTTCAGCCAAGGTCCAGGTGTTGCTGGCTCTTGGAAACGACCCCGGCTCCAACTTCAACATCACTCTTCTCCCTACCTTCCAGGAGAAGGGTCCTCAGAACTTCTGCATTGGCGCTGGTGCTCTGCAGTTCCCTGCTGGCTTGAACATTACTGAGGGTATGAATGCTACCATTCAAGTTGTCACCAACGGTGACCCTTCGGGCGGTCTCTACAACGTGAGCTATCCTGTACCACATCCTTGTACTTGAACAGAATGCTGACAATCTTCATAGTGCGCCGACATCACCTTCACCTCAACCCAACTCTCTGCTTCCGACTACAGCTCGCACTGCTCCAACAGCACTGGCGTCACAGTCTCCGCTCTGACCAACGCTGGCAATGCCAACTCGTCCACCTCGGACTCCACCACCAGCGCCGCAGCATCAGGCTCTACTTCTGCCGCCGCTTCCGCCGCATCTGGCACTTCCACCGGCGCCGCTGCCCAGGCCACCTTTGCTGGTTTCGCTCTGGGTGCTATGGGCGTCCTTGCCGGTATGGCTGCTCTGTAAACATGGGAGATTGGAAAAGGATGCATAGAACTGGCGTTTTTCTCTGCCATAAAAAACAATGGCAAGACGGGCTTGATGCTCGCTTTGGACGTTTGCTCTTTTTGCGATTATGATACCTACACTTCTCGAAACGAACCTTTATGACCAAATGCATTTACATCTTCGTGCCTGCTCATCGTTATCCACTTGGGATGTTCATATCCGGACCCTGCGCATGTGTCTTTCTGACGGTAGCTCGGCTCGCCTTCCGTGGTCCTTTGTGATGTTACAGCTCAACACTTCCAAACGTAACTAAAGCTTTGGGGTGCGAATGATCTCGATCTCCTTGTGTTTGAGGAATCGATGAAAGCGCTTTCATACCTCCCCGAGCTGATCCGTGTGTGGTCCATGTGGTCCGTATCGTGTATATTAGCTTTCCACTGAATGACTTCATCTCTGTTGCTGCATCAAAGCCTGCTTCCAGTCTCCAAGTCTCTCCTGAGTGCGCGAAACAAGCTCTCTCATGCCTTCTCTACCGACAACACCACCACCTCTCTTCTCAATTCTCAAGATCGACTTTTCCGTGGCAACGACCGTGACCATCTCATTGCATAGCTCTTCCTCGAAGCCGTCAGGATCAGCCAAGACCCAGTTCTTCGCATCCTCGGGCTTCTTCTGGGGAGCAGCGGTGCTGAAGACGGCGAAAGTCAGAGATGCAGGGATGTTGCCGAGGGTAAGCGATTTGGCGTCCGAGAGCTGGTCAGAGCAGAGAACGTTCTCATGATCGGGGTCCCACCATGCCTTGGGCAGTTTTGTGTCTGACAGGGCGGACAGGATAGCACCCCATGCTGCGTCGAAGGGGTTGCCATCTAGACTGATCACCAGTAGGTCGATGTAGAGGACCCAGTAGGCTTTTGTTTGGAGTTGGGGAGGCGCATCTGGGATATCGTCTTCGGTCTCTGGTGGTTGGTATTTGACCTTCAAGTCCTCTACGTCGACTAGCTTGGACAGATGTAACAGCGAAAGCAATCTTTGTGTCAAGGACTGTGCCAGTGTGCCAGGAGCGTTTCCGGGAAGGAATCCAGGGGAGCAGCCAGTGCTGAGCTCGATGTTGGGGACGAGCAGACCCAGCTCTTCGATCTCGCGTCTGCTGTCTTCCGGTCCGCGGTATGGGTGGGGGATATCTGAGGTGCGCAAGACTTCGGCGCGTACACCACAGACGACGGCGCTGTCTCCTAGTCGTACCACGGCGCTACCATTGGCGTGTGTGAGGGAGCCAGTGTTGACAGATGGTGAACGACATTGTTGCGTGGAACGGCCACTGGGGCGTGTCGGCGAAGCAGATGAAGATTGTGGGTCAAGGTGAGCGAGGAGGTAAGGCGCAGGAGAGAGTTTGGCAAAGGTCGCCGGCGGGAAGGAGAGCGCTGAAGGAAGTGTTGATGTCGCCATGGTTGTGAGTTGAGTGTGCTTGAATTAATCCGTTGCTCTTGCTCGACCTTCATCAAGCACAAATTCTTGAACAACTTTGTCTTGGCAAAAGGGAAAGCTCGAACGAACTCGATCGTCATCACGAATCGACCCCGGATCGACCTTCTCAATGCTCCCAAACTTTAAACGAGGAGTTCCAAGATCCAAGGCATTTCAAATGTGAATCTCCCGCGTGCCTCGAGATGCTGGGATGGCTTGTTACCTTCCTCCAACCTCCTCCTCGCCATGCAACCTTGGGCTCTAATTAGCCCGGCCTCCCGCGGCATTGGTCTACACCTCGCTCGCCATTTGCTCCAGAATACGAAGCTGCCAATCGTGACCACGGCACGAAAGGATTTGGATCAGGCCAAGGAATTGATTCTTGACGGCTTGCATGATGTCGACCAGAAGCGATTGAATGTCCTGAAGTTGGATGTCCTTGGTATGCAATCTTTCCTTTTTCCTTGCAAGCCGTTGTCTCCTTTCACCACGCTAATGCCAACTTTGACAGACGAAAATACGATTCAAGATGCAGCTTCCGCTTGCAGTGACCTGTTTCCAAAGAAGGAGAATTATTTGCATATATCATATGCTATTCCCGGCATCTTGTTCCCTGAAAAGTCACCTCAGCAGATTGATCATGATGATGCCCTTCTGACCTTCCGGACAAACACACTGGGTCCCATGATGATGCTTAAGCACTTTAGTCCTTTCTTGCCGCGGAAGTCGACACAGCTTGCTGAAGATCCATCGCTGCCCAAGTCTGCTGTTTGGGCCACCATGTCTGCTCGCGTGGGCAGTATCACGGATAACCAGCTTGGTGGATGGTATTCGTACCGAGCTTCCAAAGCTGCCGTCAACCAGGTCACAAAGACATTTGATAACCACTTGCGTACAGCATCCGGCGACAAGGCCATTGCTATAAGCTTGCATCCTGGCACAGTCAAGACAGAATTCAGCAAGGAGTTCTGGAGCGGTGTCAAGGAAGGAAAGCTGTTTAGTCCAGAGTTCTCAGCCGAGAAGCTATACGAGGTTGTTGTAGGCAGAACACTAGACGACAGAGGCAACTGCTACGACTGGAAGGGTGAGCAAGTTCCGCCCTAGACACTTTGTATCTATGTCATGTACCATTCACATGCGCGTTGAAGATCTCTATTGTATAAACTGGGATTTGATTTCATCTCTTGATCATGCTAATCATGCTATGGTATGGGTTGGGGGCATTCTCATATCGTGTCGTGATTGCGGCCATTACTTGTTGAGCTCAGCAGCTCTCTTCTTGAGGTCGTCCTTGCTGGCAGGCTCGCCGAGACCCTCAGCCATGACGGGGCCCTTTAGAGTATGTCAGTCGTGATTGAGAGGCCAGGTTGTAACCGCATCACTTACGGGGTTGGCGCTGTGGTCCTGAGCAGTGGCCTTGCCGCCGCTGGTGGCGGTGTTTTCGACCTGGTGCATAGGGTGGTCCGAGGCGTTCGAGTCTGAGGACTCCTTTGCAACCTGGTCGGTGATGTCTGGAAAGGTCAGCTCTAATGACGAAAGACATGGCGTGAGGCGACATACTGCCGGTGGTGTTCTCTTCCTTGTCGTGGTGAGGCATGATGGATGGTTTGGCTGTTTGTGGTATAGTTTGAGTGGTAAGGGGAGCTGTTTACTTTTGGTCGTGTGGTTCAAAGTAGAGGTGTAAAAGGACAGAGACAAAAAGGAACAACAAACCTGACTGACACCTGCCTAGCTAGCCCCTCATGACGTGCACCATGAGCTGTCAGCCTCCACAGCCTCCCCCACCCCGCTTGCCGTGTCACATCTTCCCCAGAGGGGGTAGATCATGATTATCATTATCGAACCATTGACTTTCCGCCAAGTCACCAGTGGCAGTTGGCAGTTTTTGGCAAGAGCAAACGATGACATCGATATGGCTGTGTTTAGGTTCGCGGCTTCCTTCGGGACCGCTTATGATATTATATTTGCAGTATAATGTGATACTCAAGGCAAGAGCGCTGGTATGACAATAGCAGATTGTTCAGCGGCAAGCAAAACCTCGAGGGACGCGTCAGGGAAACGGACGACTGCATCTCGCCAGCAGATCAAGACGCACGGGATACTCGGAAATCCGTGATTTACAGGGCAAGACGGGCGCTAAGAACATCGACCTTGTCGTGCTTGTCACCAAGCTCCGGCTTTAATCTGAGCCGGCCATTCCTTGCTTTACAGCAGTCCATTTCTGCTTGTCTTTGTCCAAGTACTTGGCCATATTCTCATCCTTCCACATACAACTACCCGCCCGCCCAGTTCTCGCATCCTCTCGTTTCGACGGCCTCTGCTCTGGACTTTGGGAGCATTCGCAACATGACTTGAGTCTCCACCTCTCTACAGCCCCGTATCGCAACACGCTCTAGTCTTCACCAGCCACCTTCGCTTCCAAGAGAGCAGCCACCTCGGACAACACGATACTACTACACCATATCGACGCCCAACCGTCTCTCGATCTTCGTCTTCAGCTTCGCTACGGCTGGATCGACTAGGCTTGTGATCGTTGCCCAAGACCCTTATCTCACACTGATCCTCGACCTTTTCAACTTTCACAACTTTCGCTATGGTCGCCTCGCGACTACTGGCTCTGGCCATCACACTTCTAGCTGCCATACAACCTGCAATAGCTGCTAGCAGCAGTAGTACTCGCTATGTTACAACCACGAATGCCGACGGCCAGACCGTCTATCTACCAGGTCAGTTCTGCGAGACAACACTCTGGCGACACTTGGAATATCCCTAACTTGGACAATATGCAGATGATCGACGACCATCACTCTATACCGGACGATTCGGAGATTGCAAGGGTTCGAGTGCTGTCAATGTCACTCGCTTCGATGCTGCGTATTACAAAGACAATATGACCGTGCTGTTCCATTTGGCAGGCAACACGGCCATTGCTAATGAGAGCTTGATGAGTAAGTTTCTGCCCCTGGCTGCACTGATCTGACAACATCTAATTTGGTCAGTGTACATTGGTGTCTATGCGTACGGAGAAGGTCGTTTTGATCTAACCTTTGATCCGTGCAGTGCTAATATTGGAAGGTAATTTATTTCTTATACGCGCGATGAAATGACCATATGCTAATCTTCTCGAAGCTTGTGTCCGCTGAACGCAAGTATTCCCATCGAGGCCAATGGCATCATTCCTGTCGCTCAATCCGATGTCGCTGCTATCCCTCCGATTGCTCTTTCCATACCAGACTTTGAAGGCGAGGCCATTCTCCGTATCTTTGCCAACTCGACCCAAGCCGAAATTGGCTGTTACTCGGCTGTCGTTACCAATGGCGCTTCTTTCTCACAGCCCAAGTCTGTTGGATCAGTGCTCGGGGCCTTCGCCCTCATCGCACTAATTGCTTCTTTTGCAACGGCCGTCTATGGCGATAGTGTGCCTGTTATGCGCAAGCACTATGCCCACTCGCTTTCTGTATTGGTCGTCTTCTCTGTCTTTCAACATGTCTACTTTACTGGAGCTCTTTCTATGAACTGGCCCAGTGTTCTTGTTGCATGGTGGAGCAACTTTGCCTGGTCAGCAGGCATGATCCATTCCAGCTCGATGCAACGCTCCATTGACAAGCTCATCGGTAACAACATCGGCAACACTTCACATGTCGGTGCTGCGGGTTCCGGAACCAACCAGGACGGTGTTGGAGGTGGCTTTGACATCTCGTCAATCTACAGAAGAAGCTTGTCTTTAAGAAGAGACCTTGCTTGGGACATTTATCAGCGCGATCATTCCATCGAGCTGAAGCGTGATGTCATCTCGCGTGCCGTGGAGAACCAACTTCTTAGGAGAGATCTTGCTAACAGCTCCACCGGATTCACCTGGTATGGCCAGCCAGTCCAAGCCGGTCTGCCTCTGCCTGGAAACTATTCTGGATTCGCTGGAACCCTGGCTCAAGAGAACATTCGAGTCTCTAACGCATTCATGACTGGATTCTTGTGGCTTCTAATCCTTCTCGTCATCCTTGTCGCTGCTGTTGTTGCTTTCAAGTGGGTTCTTGAAGCCTTCGTCGCCATAAAGCTGATGAAGAATGAGCGTCTAACCTTCTTCCGACAAAACTGGTTGGGATACACTGCTCTAGTTGCCCTCAGGACCCTCTTGATCTCATTCTTCATGATGATGCTTCTCACCATGTTTCAGTTCTCGTACCAGAGCTCTGGCGGTGTGAAAGCTGTTGCGGCCATTGTGTTCATTCTGTTCTTCGTTGGCATCCCCGCATGTGTCATCTACGCCATTCTTGCTGGGCGGGCCGTCCAAGGCCACTCGCCCAAATCCGAATCGTCACCAGAGCAAATCGAAGGAAGACAGCCACCTAAGTTCCTTGCAAAACTCGGTATCAAGAAGCCCATCACCATGAAGACGCCATCTGTTTCACTGCGCCGCAAGGAATCGCACGTTCATGAGGACCATACCTCTGTTCACGACAACGAAGAGTATGTCATGAGATTTGGGTGGCTCGCTGCTCGCTTCCGCCGAACAAGATGGTGGTTCTTCGCTGTTTGGACTCTTTACGAGTTCATTCGAGCCTGCTTCTATGCTGGTGCTTCTGGATCGCCCATGACTCAAGTCTTCGGGCTCCTAGTCGTTGAGTTCCTCTTCTTCGCGTTCATTCTCTGGGCTAGGCCCTTCGAGGGTCAGCGTCTCAATCTCCTTGTTGTCTACCTTCTTGGGTTCAGCAAAGTCGCCACCGTGGCGTTATCTTCCGCTTTCAACATCGCCTTCAATCTGGAGCGCATCACCACAACAGTCATCGGCATCGTCATCATCGTGATTCAAGGAGTCTTGGTTATTGTTACCATGATTGCTATCCTCGTTGGTGCTTTCTCATCGTACATGTCAATCACCCGCAATCATGAAGACTTCCGTCCGAGAAGAATGGTAGGTGTTCGTGAGAAATACTTCAAGCACCTCGATCGTGTTGCAACAGACGTCCCTAGGCCGCCCAAGCCAGAGAAGGTCGAGGTAATTCCCGAAGAGCCCAAAGGACCGTACTTTTCGGTCTCTCAAGTCCGTCGTGTGGCTAAGATTGAGGATGAGGATCCAGACTTTGTCGCCGAGATGGCAATGCTTCATCACGAAGATGATTTGGAAGCGGATTCGCCACATGCTTCGTACTCTGCACTGCCCATGAGATCACAAACACCTGGTATGGAGGTTGGAGAGTCGTCGCAGACTCCCATCCGCCGTGGTCGCGCGGCCAGCGGTGTGAGCTACAGAAGTACAAGTGGGAGCTACTCGAACCTGCCTCGTGGAGCCCGTCTACACCGACCTAGTTGGACCTCGCGCGACTTCTCTGAGACAAGAGATGATCGTTCGGGTACACCTATCGACATGAATAGGAATGTGCCTGAGGATGATGTCGCATTTGCCACACCGACGAGGTCTGGCTCGCGTACGCCCAAGAGAAGATCGGTGACAATGCCAACTTCGACGCTCCCTCCCATGCCCAGCGTGGAGAACATGCAACTCGGCGGTGACTTTAGCACAAGGGATGTTATCGCAGACGTGCCCACGCCGACAATCAGACCTCGTTCGGGGACCTTCAGCGGAAGCCGCAACATCACACCCACGCCAGGAGATAGGAATTCGTTCCATACCAGATCGACTACGCTCGATATGCCAGCGCGAGACCATAGGGGACCTTTGACGCCCGCAGTGGAGCACGATGAGGAACTTTACCACTAAACACTGTTTTGTTTCTTTGTCTCACATCAAATACCCGCAACAAACGTTGCATCTCTCCTTCGGAATTTTCATTTTAGCATTGCATATGGCGCTTGGAACTTGCTTTGTTTTTGGAGGTCAAGGCGCTATACCACACCACTCCTTCTTACCTTTTTGCTCTCTTTGTTCATAACGAATGCACATGATATATACGACATGATATATAATAGGACTCTGTTAGACAGAGGGGAAATAACAAGTTCAGTAGACGCACGAAATCACTATCGTCTTTTCATCTATGGTTTCCGGAAAATGTGATGGTAGATCTGCTTTGATACGGAATGAAAAACTTAAGTGAGCTTTTCTATGACCTCTAGCAATGATCGTATGACATGATGCATTTCCGATCAAAGCACCTCTGCCTGCCAACCCTATGCGTCGAGCGATTCCCGTCCCTGATCATTCAATCAACAACTCCAAATCGATGCTTTCCTCACAACTCCCGCCCAGTAGCAAAAGTTTGCATCCATCACTGATGCAAAAAAGTAACCTTATCAGCCGCTCCCTCTTCCAACCCACACGTTTTACCAAAATCGCCAACCTCCCAACCCCTCAACATGACTTTTCTCTCAAACGAAGCCAAAGCGCAACTTTTGCCAGGTCCGTCTTGACAATCTGGGATAGCTACCACACCGTCATTGATTATGACGCGGATATACGGTTCATCTTTTGGCGGATCACAATAAATGTGATTAGGATATAAAGGAGCGTTGGAATGACAGTAGATTTGCGGACATGCCAGGCGTTCGAAAATCACTCTTCCGCCCATCGGCACCACATCTGAGATTCTCCAAACTCTGGGTTCGGGGGCGTGATCGGTGGGTAAGGGGGAGGAAGGGAAGAGGTCAAGTGTTGACAGTAAAGGCAAGATATCGCCATCGTGGACGAAACTGAAAAATACACTTCCCGCTGAGGGGCCTGTGGATAGGATATTGGTGGTGGCGTTTAGGAATGGGAAGCCTCGGGCTGCGCTGTATTTGTTTCCAGGTCCCGTGCGATAGTAATGGAGGAGATCTCTCGCGTATTCGAAGTCCTTCCATTCGTATTCGGTGAAGATATTGCACCAGGGACTGCTTCCTCTGGCTAGGATTTCGAAACCGCAGAGTTGTTGCATGCTAAACACTTCATGGATTGTTAGATTCAAGCCTGGGTTTTGGGATTCCATCCGAGCGATGATGGGGGGAACGTAGTGTTTTTGCCATTCCACGAGTTTGTGAAGGCCTTTGTGGCGGCCTTCGGGGTTGTGAGGGCGGAGGTAATCGATACACGTCACTCCAGTCGTCAAGGTATCCGCACCCAGCTCTTTCGTCTCTGGTATCACTTGCAACCTCGCCACATCCCGCCACTCGATACCCCAAAACCCAGCGGCGAAGTATTTTGCACTCTCCTCTACACTGTGAGAATCTGCCGCCCAGAAATTGGTCTGGTTGCGTGAGAGTGATGCAGCTTGAAGATCTGGGTATTGGGTACGGAGGGATACGCCCGCCGCAAAGGCGCCCAGAGTCCCGGCGTACGGGCCTGTGGGAATGAGTTTGCCGATTTCTGACGTGTAGTTTTGGGGCATGAAGAATGTCCAGTTGTGGAAGAAAGAGAGGTCGCCATGGAGGTTGAAATCTAGTGTGCGGAGGCGATTGTGGAGGGAAACCATCTCTGTGCTTGATTTTAGATATTATGATAAAAAAGGGAAAGTTGGAGAAGACTTACTTGCGGCTGTTCGACTTGTCGGGTATCGTTCGTTGTGTCTGGCCACCTGCAAATAGTTCAGGAACCAAGATGGGAAAGACGGTTTGATGGAGTGCTCTTACCATATGCACCTGCTCAACTCTGCATCCTTCCGGTGGCGCCAATCCGCCTTCAACAACTCCGTCCACTTTAGGAATCCAAGGTCCGTTTCCTCCAAGATGGTATAAGATATTCCAGTCATTTGTGGTGTTCGTAGCCGAGATTTGAGGATACGTCCAGTTGTTCATGATAGCACCAAAGTAATCCCGTGTAGGCCTCAACCATTGAACTTCCTGCTGCAGCCCTAAATATAGGGAACCTGCAAAGACAGCCATCGATATTGGTAACAACATCATCTTCAAAGGCCTCAGATGATCCATCTGAGGGATTCTGCTCAAGAGAACTCCTCCCGAAAACCTTCGTTCCGGGGTATTTTATGTAGTCTGCTACAATAGCGCAATTCTTCTCATGAGACACTCATTGCGCCAAGTTCTGGATGGCAAGATGTTGTATGTAAAATTGTCTCGTCAAAAGATGGTCGTTGATGTTTTTGGCCAGCCCTGTGAAACACAATCCATCCTCCCTCCGCATGCAGACAGGGATCCACATTGCAAAAAGCACGGACCTCGACCTTGATGGTAGACATGTTGGATGAAAACATTCAGACACCTCAAAGACACACTTCATCGGATGTCATCTCTCTTCGATACCACACTATAATTTCTACGAGAAGTGACCAATAGATAAGGTCTAGGGATCATTCAACGAGACATGGCCGCTCAAGCGTGCATACTCGCCGAAGACACACATACATCACAGTCTTCAGCATCAAGTCAGGGAGTTCCATGTTGAGCCGGGCTTAAAGGGGGTTCAATCAGAAGAAAAGAACATGTTTCATCGATTCAATCGACTCTTGAAGGAGAAAATAAAAGGAAACAAAGAAATGAAGACTTGGAAATATGTCCCATGCAAAGTCGTGTCAATCCGATCATCAATCGAAGTTCCTCAGCCGATGCCCAACCGTAATCGCTGTTCCCAACACCCACCCATCCCTCACCCACGCCATATCCCTAGTAAAGAAAAAGAAGAAAGGTCAAAAAGAAGTGCATCTAGAAGATGGTGCCGAAATCTTCATCGACTTGAGGCAAAGGTTTGCGAGGGCTGGTGCGCTCGCCGTTTTCATCGACGGCAGGCTTGCGGTGTCTGGGATATGATTAGTATAATGATCACAACATTGCAAAACATTTCCAACTTACTTGAAGGTGAAGCCGACGAAAAGGTTGCGACCCATCTTTTCGTCACGCTCAGCCATATCTTCGAGAGCCCTTTGCTTGTCCTTGACTTCCTTGTACTTGGCCATATCCTTCTCGCTCTCAAAGTCATCGAAGTAACCGGCATCGGTCTCACTGTCGAGTTCGGGTACGAAAGGAGCACGCTCCTCACGCAGGCGCTCCCAACGGACTTCGGCGAAGTAAGGGTGCGCCTTGACTTGGGCCATACCTCGCAGTCTTTGGTTCTTACCGGAGATGAGGCGGGTGATGAGATCCCATGTACGGCGCGAAAGGAAGTAGTTGGGGTCTTCGTATTCGGGCTTGCGCAAGACTGACGACCAGCGCTTCAGGTTCTGCCATGTCTCGTCAACCGTGGCACCAGCGAATGGTGGGTATCCAGCAAGAGCTTCGAACAGCATGCAACCAAGAGACCAGTAGTCGACGGTAAAGTCGTACTCATCGCCCTTGAGCACTTCAGGGGCCATGTAGTCGGGACTTCCAACGATACTCTTTGCGTAATTGACGTCGCGCTCACGCAGACTGCGGTATCCTTCTCTTCTTTCCTTGAGCGAACGCTCCTCGATGGGTCTGCCGAAGGGAATGGCGTCGCGAGGCATGTTCCCGACCTCCTCGAGCTTGATGCGCATGCTCTCAATCTTAGCAGGGGCTAGGAAACCGGCAGCCAGACCAAAGTCAGTCAACTTGACGTGACCGGTGCTATCGATCAGGAAGTTTTCTGGCTTCAAGTCGCGATGAATGTAGCCGAGTTGGTGCAAAGCGTCGACGCAGAGGAACATTTCGGAGATGTAGAAACGGGCATGGCGGTTGTGCAGGACACCGGTGTTATTGAGAAGAGTGCGGAAGTCACCACCGGGGACGTACTCCATGGCGAGGTAGATGCTGGAGTCGTCTTGGAAGGCATACAAGAGACGCACCAGCCAATCGCTCTTTGCAGTCGTGAGAATGTCGCGCTCGGTCAAGACGTGGCGCACTTCGTCGAGCTTGAAGAGCAACTTCTTGCTCATGATCTTCAAGGCACAAACCTCGCGTGTGTCCTTCTTCTGCGCCAAATAGACCTGACCGTAACCACCCTGACCGACCTGTGTGAGGATGGCAAAGTCACCATGGTTGAGACGGGTGCGTCTGGCACGGAGCTTCGCACGTTCGCGTCCAAGATATTGCTGCATGTTTGATTGGTACTCGGCATTGGGGGTTTGTGGCGGGGGAGGGTTATGTGCGTGGAAGAGTTCGGTGCGCTTTTGGCGAGTGGAAACGTAGTTGAGGAGGTCATAGTAGTGGTCGAGGAAGTCTAGACTGTTAGTATTTTTGTTAGGTCTGATTGCAGGAAGCACATACAGAGCTGGGTGACATTGGCCAGACGCTTGACGGTCGGCTTCTGCAACTTCTCAATCTCCTCTTGGGTCAGACCGCCTGAGATGACACTTCGTTGCCTCGCCAGGGGCTGGTCGTCTTGCGGTGGGCGGTACTGGTTTTGCCTAGAAGCAGCAGCCTGGCTGACGTGGTCTTGTTGTTGGGCGCCAGGACGAGTTGGCGGGGTGTTCTCCTTGCCATTCTTGCGCGTAGGGCTGTGGTCCTGGTTTCGGGGTGTTTTGGAGGGAGAGCCCAAAGTGGGCAGCAGTTTCATGGCGTTGGAGAAGACATCGGGCAGGTCGAAGGCGCCGGGGGGCATGCGATTCTTGCTGGGACTGCCCTGCGGTGTCTGGGCGGGCGAGATGAAGGGCTGCGCATTGTGGCCTTGGTGTCGTGGAGAGGTGGGAGTCAGAGGTCGTTCGCCCAAGTCGCTACCACCGCGCGAATGCATGGGCGGAGGCATCATTGGCATGTTCAAATGCAAGCTCTTGTCGGGAGACGCCATGCTGTTTCTGTGCAAGAGTGTCTCAAAGAGCTGGGTTGAATTGTGCTTGATTGATTGCAAAAGATGCTTGATAGATTGCTGAAGAGGGGACGACGAGTGTTGCCGCATCAACAAACTCCGTCCCCACCCATCAACAACCCGCTCCAAACACCACACACAAAGCCAACTTTTTTGCCATCATAATTTAACTTTCCCAGGATGCCTTGTCTAATTCTGTAATACTCCGCAACATACTATCAACACGTCACTTCAGCGGAGCACTATCACGAAAAACAACAGCCGACCTCAAAATGTCAATTGCATTGTCCGTCGATAAACATCTACATCATCAAAACAACTCGACGCCAATCCTTGATCAGCTTCAAGCTGCAATGGGCTTTGCGTGAACGCCTTGGAAGTCTTCGACGAGTCCTTTCCACAACTGCTTCACGATACTAGTCTGCTCAGCCAGAGGTGCTTTGACTGCTTTCTGGGTAGCTGCCGCAACTCGATCCGCCATGGCGTGGAAGTCGATAGGCATAGCATTGTTGTCCGATACCTCGGAGAAGTTGCTTATGATCTTGTCATTTGCCATAGTGCTGATCTGTGGTCTGATGACAATCTGTTCAACCCGTTAGTCGCATCTTCAACATGAACACACCCAATGCTACATACCGCATCATCGGCCTCTGGCGCGTGTGCACCGACACGTGCAGGACTGAAGTTGCTGGGAAGAAGAGGAACGCGGAGAGTAAAGCTCTCGGCGTTGTCAGGGTCAAAGTCAGGGAAGTAGGCAAAGTCAATGGTAGAGCTGTCGTTCACGGCCTTGAGTGTACGGCTGGTGTTGAAGTGACGAACAGCCTTGACCTCGTCCTTCTGCTCAGTGCTAGGACGCTTGCTGGCATTGACAGCGGTGGTGAAAGCACGAGAGTGAGTCAAGTCGTCAGATGAGAGACGACCCATGAGCTGCAATGTCCATCAGTCTCATGCAATATATGATTGGCAGCTAGTGGGAAAACTCACGTCGTGCATAGAGCCAGAGAAATCCAGCTTGCGTCTCTTGCACTCGGCTCTGAGGCCTGCAATGTCACGTGGAAGGTTCGAGACAGGACGCTCAGCAGTGAGCAATGGCGAGGGGAAGGTAGCGGGGCCAGTCATATGGAGTTGACGACGGCTGCCGCCAGCTGCCAGACGTCTCAAGGCGATGAACTGGTAAGCTCTGGGTGCAGACATGTTGACACTGTAGGAAGATGAGTGAAGCTGTCAGGAAGGTCGATTGTTTCGAGGCGAAGCCGTATTGAAGTTACTAGGTAGACAAAGGATTCAGGTTGAGGAGGAGGAAGGAAACTTGGGGGGGAAGTCGCACAAGAAAAAGGCAGCTGGGGGGTTGTACGACCATGGGCTCTTGCATCAGGCAGGCACGAACGACCGAATCGTGCGACATTTGACCTCCACACCGCTGGCTCACCAGCAGCAGCAATCTGTATCTGCGAATAGAATGGTAGAGAGCTTGTCAGCCCCAGATAAGCCTCAGCACTTCGGATCTGCATGGCACAAATTGGGCTTTGGTAACGAAGCCTCTGGTTTCCCCGAAATCCATACCGATATCGAATGGTATCAAAGCAAAGCAAGTAACAACCTTGAGCATGATAAGGACTCACAACGACTTTCAGCTTTCTCCTTACCCTCAGATAGTTCCCACGACCATTTTCACTGCCTGGTATGTCTCCAAAGTACCCCGCGATACAACCTTGACAGCTCATAGTGAGCTCAAGATGAGCTCCAGCAAGCATGGGTCTCCATATCGGCACCCTTCTCCGGCTTCCCGCGGGTTAGCGTGCATAGACCGTTCTCTCCGCATTATTCTTATCTGCTGATCTCCCTCCTGAACATCAGACCATCTGGCCTGGTTGGCGGTGCCTTTGCGCTGACCAAATTACCCGAACTCTTCGTCCTTACGACTCATTTCTCTCACTAAGATTTCTATTATCTAACCATTCAACAGCCTCAATTTCGTTTGGTCTCAGCTTTGCTTCCATCAAGTCNCCCCGCCGGTCTTTCAGCACTGATTTACCGGACTTCCTTGTCCCGAATGGACCGGCGGCTCTCCACGTCAACACCGGTCCTGGCTTCCCTGGAGAGGATGAAGCAAAGCAATAAAATTTCATGAGTCTCAACAATCGGATCGGAAATACAGCCGTGGGCAGCTCTTATCTCTGACGCCATTGCACACTGCCTTCGTCTCATCTTTTGGAGCAATCGTGTCCTCAACAATTGCGTGGTCAGCACATTCCTGTTTTGATCATCAAGGTGAATGGATCTGCTATCATCGGCTTCAACAGCCATACATTTCCCAGCCTCCTTGTCAAAAGCAAAATCTCAACAAACATGGACCACGTATTGCATCAGAAATATCGATAATCTCATTGCTCGTGTGGTATTCGTCTTGTTTTTGGCTCTTATCAAAGAATCACGTCAAGTGCTAACTTGCAATTGAGCTCTCATGTGGGTTAAACTAAGACGGGTTGATTCCTTCCTGCTTTCTGAAATTGGTCAGATGTACAGCTGAGAGAACGAGGATAACATCTCATGGCCGCATATCAAGAACTTGCTTTCAACGAACAACTCTTCGAAAGTAAATTACCCATACATTTAGGAAGCTTCTTGAAGAGCCCCAAGTTGCTCGAGATTTCCTGCGCCTTGTTCGTGAACGAGTTCTCGGGTAGGGTATATGACAAGGCTCATTCAGTAAGATATCGTTCCTCCTTCCTGTAAAACTATATCTATACATTGCGAATGCAAAGATTCTCTGGCGAATAGCGCCAAATGTCGTAGAACACATCATAATGTTGGCAGGAGCTGACGTCCAAGATCCATTGTCGCGTGGGTTTGGACACATTCTCCAGTATGACTGAGTGGCTCGCAACGTGGCAGCCATGCTCCCCTGGGTCTTTCCTAGGATGCAGCTTCCTATTCTTCGCATCCTCAGACCTTTCCATCCCTGGACCTCTCCAACCATTTACATTCATACACTTTTTCGAGCGTTCAAACTCGTCACAAAAGAAAAACATCCTCCGTCGCTTCAGCAGAAATGAACAACCTCGAGGGACTGGCGATGCTCCAGAAAAACCACGACCTTTGGTACAAGATTCACGTCCTGCTTTACGACTTATGCAACATCGCCACCGACCACACATCAGAATCCCGCACCCTTGCAACCACAGACGAACTCTACATCAGCGCACCATACTTCACCCCCTCAGAAGCCGCCCTGATCAAATCAACGCAAATTTTGCCACCAACTCTGAGCGAACTCCCAGAGTTTGAGGAACTCGAATACGATGAAACGGAGAGTGAGACTGTAGGAGCTGTCCCGTTGCTTTCCGATCCCATCACCATCGAAGAAGCTATCAAAGGCTGTTTGCAGAATTTCTTCGAAAAGCGTAGGGCTAGTGGAGATGCGAGACCATGTGGTCCGCATGATATGGGTCCGATATATCTTGCAGCGTTTGGGATCGCAAAGGAGGAGTTGAAGGATGAGAAGTTTTTGAGTCGCTTGAGAAGGAGTGGGTTGCCTAGTTTGGAAGAAGAAGCTGCAGGAAAGAAGGATGGGCAGGTGAAGAAGGGAGGAAAGAAGGGCTCAAAGAAACGTTGAATATTTGTTATGTCTATTACACTAGTTGGATGCAAGTGTCTCTTGCGCAATACCATTTGTGGAACCTCTTTGAACCACTATCCGGTCGCAGCGATAACAGTGATACGCGTGATGTATGGTGAGATCAAGTCTGAGCATGATGTGTCCGTGGGTAGAGATGATTCGACGCCGCCCAGCCAGGTCATAGACTGCACAACGCTACTGTGCTGGAGGACAATCATCCTATCGATTTTTTGATTGATACATAAATGGATGAGATATACAGACTCAATACACATCCGACGGTTAGCGTGGGAGTCCACTTTCTTGCATAGCAAGGGTATTTGGCCAATAGCGACGCTTACCAAGGTCGATATAAGCAGTGTTCAAAGCTCGCACTAACTGTCGGATGCAGCTACAGTCTGTACCTACAGGTCTACCACCAAGTTTCTGGGGCCTAGTTTAAGAAGTAGGAGACTCGTGTGAGGTCGAGAAGAATCATATCATGCTTCCACAGGCGCCGATACATATTATCTGCATACGATAGGGTTGTATATACTTTGTGCATTTGACCTCACTACATTCTCTTCGTGTTATAGTATACGATAGCCTATGGTATATCCACTCCGGTTAGGTCAAGCTTTATCAGCTGGTTGGTCAGGAAATGCGTATACCAAATCGAATCGCCGAGAATATCCTTCTGACCCTGACCCGGAGGCTGGCCAACAGCATAGCCAAAGATACCACTCTCGCCATAAAAAGGAACAGTAATTCCTGGAGTATCTAGAATGACACTAGGCTCGACTACAACGCTTACATTGCCAGTCTTTGGGTTGAGCACGCCCAGCGTGTTCTGCAGGATGTGTGTTGCCCAGACATTGCCTTTCAAGTCTTGTGCGACTTCCACAGTCTCCGTTGGAGCATTGGGCTCTTGGTATACTGATATGGCTCCAGTGCGTGTGTTGATGCCTGAGATGGTGGAAGAAGTCGTGCATGCGAACCACAGAGTGGTGCTGCCATCTTGATTGACGGTCTCGGCACGCACAACTAGAGGCTGCAGGGCGTTCAACGGCAAGTCGAACTCCTCAATCTCGTGTGTATGTCTGTCCAGACGACCAACTTTCGATGCGCCGAACTCCAGAAACCAGATTCCGTCATCGTGCTGCGAATAGTAGATACCAAGAGGAATAGCAAGCAAGGTAGGCACTGTCCAAGAGGTGAACTTGTGTGTCTTATAGTCGAACTTGGTGACCTGGTTGCCAGTCGTTTGGGTGAAGTATATGCCATCAGGAGCAGCTGTCAAATCATTGAGCGGTTGAAGATTGCCTAGGATACTCAAGAGTAACGGTGGAGGTGTGAAGACGACAGTCTCGCCGCTATGCACATCGTGACGGACGATTTGGTTGTGAGCACCATTAGAGAAGTACATGTAACCATCATAGCCAGTGCGTATGGCGCAACTCAGGAGTTCGAACTTTGCGTGGCCTGGTAGCGGTAAGGTGAAGTTGTCCAATCCTGGTACTGTAAAGGGAATATCGTATTCAGTAAATTCGCCTGTGTTTTGGTTAAAGCGTGCGATCTTGTTGGCGAAGAACTCTTGGACGTATATAAAGTTGTCCGGTCCAATGGAAACGTCACAGGGTCCTGAGATGGCGGTAGGAAGCTGCCATGAGGTGAATGCCGAGTCAGGAATATTAAGTTGATGTTGATATGCTTTCGCGCCTGCCACAGTGGCAGCGACAGCTAACACCTGCAGTTGATTTTTCATCGGAGGGCTGAGTAGCGTGAATAACAGACGATGCTCTACCTATTGCTCAAGTAGAAGTTAGGCGGCGGGGTCTAATAAGTGTAGATGCCAGCCGCCAATTCATCGTCATACATATCTGGGGCTCATCAAAAAGGTTCATGGCTTGCCGCAGATGCTTAATGCCTGCGCTAGACCGAGTCCGCGGTCCTTGATCGCTCAAGATGATGCGAAAATCTCGAAGAGGGTAGCAAATGGAAGCCGATCTGCGGTCAAACTGCCCCGCGTCGGGGCTGGCAACCGTGAACCATGACAAGGTACCACGTAGATCTCTAACCATTAGGTCATAGATGGCCATATAAGGAAAGCGCAATGAATATTGCGTTCACGATGATACATCTTATGGTCGCGTTAACTTCTAGCATAAGGCTGTGCCGTGTTTCGATCGATCCACAGGGCCAATTTAATACTCCCGCCTCGCGTGAGACCTAGGGGTGGTCAAGTTACGGAACTTACGAGTAAGTTACTCAATGTCACTTACTGCCGTAACTTGCACCAAAAATCTGGTAAGTTACTCGGAGACTCGGTCTCCGAAGTCCGTGTGCGTAAGCCCGTCCTTGGCAATGCCCAGATATCAGCGGCAGCGACCGCACTTCCCGCTCCCATAGAGCGGCAGTACCTCGGCCGTAACTTCGAGGTAAGTTACTTGGAACTTACTGGGAACTTACTGGTCAGTTACCATTTGGTAAGTTACTGAACCGACCCCTAGTGAGACCAGTACTTCCTTTGGCGTCTTATATAAACTTTTCCCATCGTAGGGGGAGGAGACGAAGGCGGGCAACAGTATCCGGACCTTCGAGTTGATATCTTCTCAAGAGTATCACTGCCTCAATCAAAGAAGGCACGCCAAGCTCGCACAACAGCTGCAGCCTGCAGTCTTCCTGTTGGCCTGACAACATGGTAGGCAGCGATATGTTCTGTTACTTAGTAGATCTTAGCTGGATCGCTGCTTCTCTTGTCACTTTTTCTTTGTTCTTCACGCAACATGAAAATCCTTGAATTCGTCGAATTTATGGGCAGCATCTCAGAACCACCTCTGTTCGCCTACAGCATCGTTGTCTATTCTGAAGGCAGTCAAATCTTTACTGCCCGCACCAGAGCTCGACTGAACCGCAAGAATGATCTCGAGTCTAGCGAGCTCGAGCAAGTGGCACTCATCCCGAAGTATGCTTTCCAACCAGCATTCTCGGAAAGGTTCACACGAGCAATATCAACGGATCAAAGCTTTGTCAAACGACCTTGCTTGAGCTCCTACTCAACCATCGGTGTCTCTCCCGATACCAGTGTTGCAGAAGAGCTACTGCAAGAAGTCGAGGTGTGCGAGATGCTCAGACGTCATCCGCACCCTAATATCGCAGTATACAATGGCTGTGAGATCGAAGAAGGCAGAATCACTGGACTGTGTTTCCAGAAGTACACAGAGTCGTTGCAGCGAAGACTCAATCCGGGACATCTAGGCAAAGGCATGTTTGCCGCATCATCAAAGCATTTCGATCATGAATGGTGCAGTCGTATCATTAAGGGCGTCAAAGATGCCTTATACCATCTACATACCCTTGGTCTCGTTCACAATGACTTGAACCCGGCGAACATCATGCTTGACACCAACGAGTCACCCATATTGATCGACTTCGGCTCCACCAGAGCCATTGGACAGAGTCTCGAGGATGTTGGTCGCACGCCCGGATGGTACAACTTCGATGTCAAAACGGCCGAGACAAGTAACGACCTCGAGGCTCTTACCGAGTTAGATGCATGGATGAGGGGGAGAACGTCTGATCTGAAGTTTGATGAATGATGCGCGTAAAAAGACTGGGTTCAGTACACGCAATACTTTGGGAATAATACGAGTGTTACTGCTGCTTTTTGGTATTGACTCGGAGGCGGCAAAATTCAAGAAAGCTTGATATCTGGGTAAGGTCTCTCAATCTTGCCAGTGAGTAGCTCATCGACAAACTCGGTGTATGAATTGTATCTGAACTCCGGGTACAACTCGTTAGCGGAGACGTATCCCAAGTATCTGGCGTTCTCTGGCGTATTGTCGCCTCGCACGTATTTGGTGACGGCATACTGTGCTGCTGCTAGGAGGAATCTGTTGGACCTGTTCTCAGGATCGGCTGCGTATGCTGCTTTTCGTGCATCGAGTCGATTCTGAGCTTCGGTATCACTGATCTGTGCTGATTCTTAGCATGATTCACATGTCTTCTCAAATGCTTTGTTACCTCGACAAGCTCCAGCTTCTCTCCGGTTTTGTCCTCGATACAGTCGTGAATCTCGTTTTGGCTCATAACATCTCCATACGCGATGACTCTTTTGTTCAGAGTGCGCTCATCCTTGATGATTCTCGCAACCATTTTTCCAACGTCTCTAGCGTCGATAAGCATATTCGGCGTGGACCCCCCTGAGTAGACGTCGTTCAATGGCATGAATATAGCGCTGTCGAACCTGCCACTTGGGACGCGAGGAATACTTGCCTGATACCAGAAGCCAACGTCAATGATGGTGAAGCCTAGCTTTTGGCGAAAGACGTGGTCGTGAATTTCCTCTTTCACATCTCTCAGAGCCAATATTCCTCGAGCCGACGGCGTGCCAAAATTGCACGGCAGGAATCGTTTCACACCAGCTTTGACGGCAGCATCTACGAGGGGGATTTGAAGCTTCATTGACGCTGGAGACATGCAGCTGATGACGGTATCGATATCTTGCAGCAATGTGATGAGTTCCTCGATAGGGTCATCCAGCTCAGCCGTCACAGTAGCGATCCCACGTTCTCGAATTTGTTGTGCACTGGGTTTTGATGCCGATGAAGATCGGATGAAGCACTTCAATTCCTTGTCAAGGGTCAGACTTCAGTACAATTGTTGAGGCTTGCTTTTACCTACAAATGAATCGTCGTCGATCAAGGCATTGAGAATATGTCTGCCAGTCTCGCCGGTTGGGCCCACGAGCAGTATGGTCTGCTTCGTCATCTTGATGATTTTCTCGTTGATCATGAGGATGATTGGAGCCTTTATATCTTGAAAGTCGCTAAGCAGTTGACCGAGGTAAGCGGAAGTCGGCCTCTTTGATACAGCCATCCGGTAATCTGGCAGCGCTGATGTAAGGCACAATGTGACAACGGCACATGGTAGGGAGTCCGAGAAATCGGGATAATCGATGATCCGTTTGGAAATCGGACCTTCTTCGTCCGAACGGCTTTTCTCCCGATTCCGTACGCTGCTCACTAAGCAGGCCTTCACACCAGTAGGTTTCGAGCGATTTGCTTCGGACAAATTAGGTCAAGATATGCTTTGCTCAGAGACGCTTGATTAATGGCAAGAGGGTATCGTACGGTGGGAAGATCTGCCCAGACGTACTCTAGTCTCATCGTTCAGTGCCAGCGGTTCTGGACAGGATGCCTTCGTTACCACGCATCACATTCTCAAAGAATGCTATGTCCATTCCTAGCACCGACCAATCGTCGAAATTGGCAGCAACCTCCGACACAACCTGGCCTCGCTGCATGAGAAACTCGTTCAGACATGCCTGTGAAACACCCGTCATGCCCTCATGAACGGATGCCTCCCCCGAAGATTGTCCAGATAGTATGGGAGGCTCTGGAATCGGACTGTTGACACGAAGTGATCCTATCCCACCAATACTTACTCCTCCCGACAAATCTCGACCTTCTTCTGCCCTCAAAGACGCCACAGCTGCGACTCCTCCCTTGGATATCTTGATACCTCCAAGGAAGGGCGCTCTCATGATAAGCAGATCGCGTCCAGTCTCGTAGGTCTGGGAGCCCTGATGCGACGAGCTCTCATCATGCTCACGTGCAGCTTCCTGCTCAATTATCAATAGATCCCGTAGGAGTGCCACACATCTGACCACAAGCATATCCTCTTGTAACTCAGAAACGAAGGGCATGCACTCCAAGGCTCGCTCGACCAGCGCTCGATCAGACAATCGCTGGTGGACCAATAAATATTCTGTTGCATGGCCACAGTGACTCAAGGCGTGTGCAAGCATTAATGTCATTCCAGCGATCAAGGCCATGAAGTCGTTCATACGACAAGACGATGAGATGGGATTGAATGTTTGCAACGCAATCTCGCGGCTTAGAACCTCGCGGCTAGCATTGACACAAGCAATTTTGGAGTATGTTCTCTGTGAGGCGTGGCTCGGGCATAGCATGTAAGGCATATGTAGCTGAATGACCAGAGTATAGTAAGAGCTATGGCTGAGGGCTCGGCGAGTCTCATTGAAGGCCTCCACAGAGTCTCTTGCCAACCCTGCAAATTCTGGGGGCCGCCAAAAAGCTGTTGGCATTTGTCCGGCAAGTTTGATCAATGCTCGATCAATGTCTTCGGTAAGCTCCAAAGCCTGCTGCGATGAATCAATCTGATTTCGTTCGAGAACTCTTCCAGCAGCATTTCCAATAAGTACGTGCAGCCTTTGGCCCGGAACGGCGTCATTCGTGACTTCTTGCAGTGTGATATTTGCACTACCCGTACTCGTGGGGAGTCCAGATAGTAAAGAGGTTATGCGCTCCATGTATATGATACTGTTCCACATAATCTCAGAATCAAGGTCGTTTCGATCGTCCAAGCCTCTTAGTTGATGAGGAGCACGTCTATGCAAGCCAGCCAGTTGCGCGGCCATGACAGAGCGACGCATAGCTATCCAAGCTCTTCGCAAGTCGCCACAGTCCATGTGATAGATGGCTTCCAGAACAATGTTTCCTATGCCTTCCAACGATCCCAGCAAGGATTCGTTCGTGGTCACTGTTTTGATCGCTGACTCTGCAAGATCGGCCATGATGAGATGGTGATGCTTACTAAGCTCAGATATCTGTCGCAAGGGAGAAATGCATTGCAAAGCCATCGCAAACAGTAACATCTGTTTTGCTAATAAAACGAGATTCGTCTCGGGACGCCGAAGATTGGGGATCTGAGCGCGCATGTTCGGTAACTTGACCGACATTGGGAGATGTGATTTGTAGTTGAGCTGGTAGTATACCTCCGGAGAGGCTCTCATTAGATCCATGAGCACTTCGACATCTCTTCGAGTAGGATGGGCGCGAAGAAGTTCTTGCGTGGTTACTGAATATAGTCGCGGTTCTAGAGGTGACGGATTGGTTGATGTTGGGGTTGATGGCATAGGCACTGTGGTCTGCGGATTAGGTGATTGCAAAGTTGATCCCTCATATTGATGGCTAGTAAAGTGTCCCTGTTCTTTATCAGTACTTGCCCACAGAACAGAAGTTAGATAGCGAACCTCAGTGGTACCATACAGGGCAGTTGCTGGCGTAGTAGTGCGGGATGTTCGAAGAGAGTCCGATGGTGTATTTCGACTGATAATATCTCTCGTTCCCAGCTGTACCTCAGCGTTGCTTTGGTCACATGGTAGGAAGTCACAGGTTGCCACGCCTCTGGCACTCCCTGTGCTGAGACGAGTATTCGAGTCCTCAGGGACTGATTGACTGGTACACGCCGAGTCCCGTCTTTCGCACGAAATACACCTAGCATCTTCGGACGATGCAAATACACATCTTACCTTTCTTCGCCTGCATTCCCGGCAGCTGTGCGTGCCTTTCCTGACCTTGCCGTGCTTCGCTGTATGTTCGTGTGCTTGAGGCCCCATTTCTTGAACTGGACATTACACCTACTAAGAATGTTCATTCTATCGCATGTCTCTTGGGGAGGCTGCGCCGCTGCGGGCATTGTTCTGCATTCCTCCGTGTCCGGTTGTACCTGCCTCGGTCGTGCTTACTAATCACCTGCTTGACCGAATCTGTCTTGGCAAATTCGGAGTCAACTCATCACACAAAGCTCCCTACCTGTGTAGTATACGAGTAGTCTAAGGACGCGCCATTCAAATGTGCTCGACCTCGATGTCTTGTTCATAGGCTGTCATGCTGATCAATGTCTTTGTGTATGCCAAAAGATGATCAAACCCGAAATTCACGATGATCTCGGATGAATTGGAAGGCGGGTTTCGGACGAACGACCAAACATCAAAAGGTGCTTCGCAATGTCCGATGTCTGAGGAGTTGTCTCCAAGTCTCGATTGCTTCTCGGTCGGTACATTCTATTCGTCCTTGACCGAAGTCATGATTGTTGATATAAGTGCTACCACCCTCAAACTGTGACATTTACCTATTCTAGCTTTCAATCCTGGCACCCTAACCTAGGTTACCACGAAAGGCCTTTCTTAACTGCAAAAGTCACGAGGTAGACCACTGGCAAGCAGAGATGTCCGAACTCAAAGAAGCCCCGATCGAGGTCACCAAGCCTGAAGAAGACGTATCTATTGCAGATGAATATGTACATGGTACTCGATTGATCGCTTTAACTATATCCCTCATGCTCGGCATGTTCTTGGTGGCGCTCGATAATGTGTGTCCAAATTGCTACTTATCGTCACGATCCAACTAACATCCTTACTAGACGATCATCGGCACCGCTATACCCAAAATTACCGACGAGTTCCATGACCTGAACAAAGTGTCCTGGTACGGTGCGGCATACTTTATGACTTTTGGAGGTGGTCAGTTTACCTCGTGATGATTCCATATGCATTTTCTGACATCCGATACAGAGCACAATCCCCCAGCGACTTAGCAGCTTGTTCCAAGCCGTGTATGATGAGCTTGGACGTCTTTGCTGACCATCATAGGGTTCCAATCAACTTGGGGGAAGCTTTACAAATACTTCCCACTCAAGCTTTGGTTCCTTATCGCTATGCTAGTCTTTGAAGTTGGGAGCCTGGTTTGTGGAGTAGCTCAAAATCCGACTACCTTGATTGTTGGCAGAGCAGTTGCAGGTGTCGGCGGCTCCGGAGTCGCTGTTGGTGTATTCACAATGCTTGGGTTTGCTGCGCCCCCTGAGAAGCGTCCCCAACTTCTAGGCTTCACGGGAGCAACATACGGCATCGCCGCAGTTTTAGGTCCACTTGTCGGCGGTGCTTTTACAGACAAAGTGACATGGCGTTGGGTTAGTCAACGACCATCCCTTCTTGTTGCTGATTACTTACAACACGATAGTGTTTCTACATTAACCTGCCCATAGGTGGGCTGGCAGCTCTCATTGTCTTCATCTTTTTCAGAGTCCCTCATACCGCCAAGCCTGCGCAAGCATCGATGAGGGAAAAACTACTGCAACTGGATCTCGCTGGAGCATGTCTCATGATGGGCTTGATCGTCTGTTACATACTGGCGTTACAATATGCCGGTCAAACGCATCCCTGGAAGAATGGTCAAGTCATTGGACTGCTGATTGGCTTCGTCGCTATCGTCGCAGTCTTTATATCCTGGGAGATTTTTCAGAAAGAGCGTGCCATGATTGTTCCACGGCTGGTATGTGATACGCCGGTCTACAGCATACTTGGACAGCTAACTGATGTGATCGCAGTTTATGAAGCGCTCCGTCTGGGTAGGCTCTGTATTCATGTTCTTCTTCGGCGGCGCGTATTTCACATTGCTCTACTATCTTCCGATCTACTTCCAGAGCATCCACAACACTAGTCCCATTGGATCTGGTGTCAGAATGCTCGCACTAATAATACCTTTGACAATCGCTGCAATCTTACAGGGCTTTGCGTTGTCTAAAATTGGCATCGTGCCTTTGTTCTGGATCGTTGGCGGTGCGATAGGCACGATAGGATGCGGTTTGTTCTACACAATGGATGCTCACACCTCTACTGCCAAATGGATTGGCTATCAAATCCTGGTTGGTTTTATCAGTGGCTGGACTTTTCAGGTCGCTATTGCCAATGCGCAGGTTCATGCCAAGCCTGAGGACTTATCGCAGGTCTCTGCCATCGTCAATTGTGAGTCAAGTTTCAATGGCCATTTCCAGCTCATCTACTAATCTTTCGTAGTCTTCGTCACCATCGGTGGCTCTTTCTTCATATCTGCAGTACAATGTGCTTTCAACAATCAAGTGATCAAGGAACTCGTCAGAAATCTGCCCGGAACCTCGCCAGCGATGGTTCTTGGAATTGGCGCAACACAGATACGTCAGGAATTCAAGGCCTTGCAAGTCCCCATCGTCCTTGATGCGTACATGGTTGGATTGAAGGCCGTCTTTGCGGTCACGACTGCCGCTTTTGGCATATCCACATTCATTGGCGCTTTCGGCAGTTGGAAAAGGCTTAATGAGGACGAGATGAAGAAAGCCGCTGGTGGTACCGCATGATTGAGGATCTGGACCGACCACACAGACGTCGAAGCAAGATATCCAGTCCCAGGAGAACAGAGAAGCATTGATCTGGAAGTTGTTGAGAAAGCGCGGGTATGCGTGAGGAGCAGTGACAAGATCATGGAGGCTCCAATGATCAGCCAGACTAATCAAGACTAAAAGGAGATATCAATTCCATGAATTACTGCAAATAGAGAGCTTGTCCTCGGTATCACATCACACTGGTTGGCAGCGATCAAGTTGGCAAACCCTGTCAGACCTCCTCACCATTTTGTTCCCGAGGGCTTCTGAACGTCTTCAACCTCGTGCTGTGTGACTAGAGTTCACTTTCCTGACAAGCTTGTGTTGGTGTGCGGGAATACCGCTCGAAAAAGCAGTCTGTGCCTTCCTAGATCTGGACTGTAAGCGCTTTCTCGCGGTAAGCGCCTGTCTTTCATTCGTCAGTTGAGACGTCATCTGCACTGCATTGCAGCGACTCGCACATCCCCTGAACCTTCCCCTCGCCCTCTGGTGTTAATCATCTGGCTTTGCACCTTTCCCCAAACTCACACCTTTCACTAGTGATATATCGGCCTCGATCTTGACGTTCGCACAATGTCGAACAAAGCGACCACTACCTCTTGCTCAGCATTCCGGACTCTCGATTCTGAAGAAGCCAATCTACATAGCTTCCATGATCACCTCGTCAACTCTGCTTCAATAATTGCTCTCGTGGGCGCCGGCCTCAGCGCCGCCTCTGGTCTATCCACATTCCAAGGCATCGGCGGCCTCTGGCGTTCGTACGATCCAACCACGCTTGCCACGCCGGAAGCTTTCGCCTCTAATCCAGAGCTCGTCTGGCAATTCTATTCTGATCGGCGACATTGTGCAACGTTGGCCCAACCAAACTTAGCGCATCACGCTCTGGCAGAAGCTTCAAGACGGAAACCTGGACTTCTTACCTTGAGCCAGAACATCGATGACCTGAGTGAGCGAGCCGGGCATCCACAAGAACAGATTTTGCATCTCCACGGGTCACTATTCCAATCCCGATGTGTGGATAGCCAAAACTGCGGATACTCGAGATCAGGGATGGCGGAGAGTTCACAGATGCAGCGAACTCGGGATATCTCTGGACCATACACTTCCCCAGATCCACCGTTCCAGACGCTCCCTACCTGCCCGAACTGCACCAGACTTCTACGACCTGGCGTTGTGTGGTTTGGCGAATCGCTTCCGAGGGAAGTTTTGGCCGGAATCCGAAACTGGTTCGATTCGTATGCGAAGGTAGACTTGATGTTGGTGATCGGGACGTCGGCACAGGTCTATCCAGCAGCCGGCTACATCAACGTGGCCCGTCTCAAAGGTGCAAGGATATGCGTTGTTAATACAGACAGGGACCACGAGTCCAATGGAGGTCTGCATGAAGACGACTGGTTTTTCCAGGGTGATGCAGCTGTGATATTGCCAACACTTTTGCAACCATTTTTAGGGTTACAGGGGTTCACAGAAAGCATGTGAGGCCTGGATAAATCATGTTCAAGAGTGGTTTTATGGACAAGCCTACTTAGTGCTTACTGTAACCATCCAGACCCTGAACAACATCCAAGATATTCCAACTTTCGTAATACTCATAGCCATCACGGCACCTGTAAATCACTCCTGCTCGCTGATTCTTTGTAAACGATATTCATAGACTTCACGGATCAGGTTGCACCAGGATCATCTTCGACTACTAGTACTTGTGTTGGACAGAGGTACGTATGCCGACTAAGACCGAGTGCTCGTCGATCATCTTGTAAGTGCAAGGTCGAGTTAACTCTCTAGCATCCAGAGTAGATTGCTGTGAAAGCCGTTAGCATCACATCATCAATAAGTCCAATAACTCGTGGTAACATACCGTTAGCGTAAAGAGCGTAGGAATCAGCGTTAAGAACAGCACGGGAGCTGGAGAGGGAGGTAGCGGCGCTGTAGCCGTAGCCGTTGTCCTCAGTGCCGGGGCTGTAGACACCAGGGGCGTGGGTCTCCTCGTGGAGGACGGTGGTGGCCTGGTCCTGAGCGTGGCAGGAGCCGGTCAGGCCGGGAAGATCGCTGAAGAAAAGGGGGCAGTAGGCGATGTAGTTGTTGGAGGGGAGAGTGTAAGCAAGAACACCAGATGAGCAGCCACCGTAGATGTCAGTGCCTGTTGGTAGAAACTTGTAAGCTCGTGTTCTTCAGAAAATCATGGGAAGAGGTCAAACATACAGTAAGTGCGAGTCTTGCCGCCGGTGGTAGAAGCACAGTCAGAAGCAACAGCTCTGAGACGAGCAGCAACAGTGTTGCGAGTGGTAGACGAGGTGGTCTTGAAGTACTCCTGGAACTTGCTAGCAGAGCCAGAAGTTGCGGCAGTTGCGGCAGCAGTTGCCAGTCTGTTGCAGTTGCTCAAGGCAGAGCGGATGGCGGTCAACTTGGTACCGGTGCAATCGCTTTGGATGGCGGTACGCTTCTCGAGCTTGCTGACGGCGAATTCAACCTTGGCAGCCTCGGCAGCGTCAACATCGACGGAAAGTGTGTTACTCGAGAAAGAGAGGGCACTTCCAGACAGAACAGTCGAGTTCAGCTCGGCGTAGGGGACAGAACCGGCAGCAAGGACACTGTATGCTCCACTAGTGGAAAGCTCGTAGAGTTCGGCGAGCTCGACTTCGACTTCAATAGTCTGACCAGCCATGAGGGGCTTGAAAGACTCCTCGGTGAGTTGAGTAGTAGCAAGACGCTGCAGGATACCAGTGAAGGGAGCCTTGGCAGCTAATTCATGCTGTTAGTGGGTGTGACTTGAAAGTTGATGGCCCGAAATGTCTTACCAGCAGAGGTGACGTGGAGTTTGTCGACGGGGGCCTCGTCCAGGAAAGTTCCCTTGTAGAAGAGGTTGTAGCTGACATCACCGTTATTGGTTACAGCAGCCTTGACCTTGGTGTTTCCGAGGGGAGTCAAGGTGACATCGAGCGGAGAAGCTCTCTTGTCGAGATCGATGACAGTGCAGCTGGCAGTAGTTGCCAAAGCAATGAGCTGAGAAAGAGTGACCTTCATGATGAAGAGATGGTAGCGAGAGCGATGATAGTGAGTGAAGTCGTTGTTGGAATGAGATGGGATGGGATGGCATAAGAAGAGGAGCACACACCTACTTATACTACTGTCTGCGAGATACCTGTCAAAGGCTTCGCCAGTATTCTCTACACCTCAATGCCCTCCCCTGTTAGCATAGGCGACCTCCTATGATCACCTTGCGACTTGGGAGATTGGTCCAAACCTTGCCATTGGCTTACTCCAGTAGGTCAAGTAGTCCACGATATCAACATGCAGTCCAAATATCATGCAATTGATGTGGCAGCAACAAGGGCTCATGCAACTTACATGCTGTGTGGAGAAACCGTCGAAGCATAACGATATAAATTCATCAACATCAATCTGAGAGAGCCACCAATGGGGTGTCTTGCGTTCGTGTCGACCGCAGTTATGTCTTCTAGACCATGAACATGGTTTGGCTTGGCTGCATTATCTGATAGATCGTTTAGCGTTTTGTAGCAATAACATGTAAATCTTTCCGGAATGGATTGGGTAGCGAATCTTAGTTTCAGTATAACTCGTACAAGAGGCTTCAAGCGATTGGTTCAGACCCTTTCTGGAAGGTGTCGAGAGTATAACCTGGAAGGTTTGTGATTAAGCGAACTGCAAGTCGATGATCAACTACGGACGTATCCAGGCTTTATTCATGCTAAGAGGTCCACAGAAGTTCCAAGCTTACTCCACGAAGCCGGCATCAGAGAGGGGTACAGGACTCCGGTCCTCTAGCACATCCGACGTTAGTTTCTTGGAAGACGGATCAAGCAATGGATCCAGGGGTAACGGAAGGCAATTGACACTCACACAGTTTCATGTGCCGAGAAAAAGACCGTGGCGGGAGACAGCACATGCAAAGACAAAACCACATAGCGTTCGACATCAAGTGCGAAATGGCTCGAATGTATCAAGGTTCGTGCAAGAGATCAGAGGGTAACCACCGCGTGTCGTTCTAGACGAGCTTTTTAGCAGCAAAATTGCATTCGGTAGTCCAATGTCGATTGGATGGCGGCGTGAGTGCCAGCACCAGCGGACTATTACGCGATAGATGAGTGGGCTCACTGGTAAAGGCATGAAGTCGAGATTGAGCTGCGGAGCTGCAACATGGGAGACATTCAACGGGTCGGGCCTTGTCCGCCTTCCTCTTTCAGCAGCCCACCACTCGAGGCTTGATGTTCCTCGACCGCCACCGTGAGTCCTTGAAGCAATGCCAAGTAGCGCTTAATTTCTCGGCGACTTTAGTGCTTGGCACACCTCCCTCCGAACGTCTCAAGTTGACGAGGCACATACCAATGCTTATAGAGCCTCGGCACAACGATATGACAGTCTCCTACAAGCACTTATCGCCATTGGATGCGGGGTCTTCTATGATCTTCACCGCGCTGGACAACCGAGAGGATAAACCTTACAGCTCAGTGTGACCTTCCACTTCCGTCTGCCTGTTCGTATTGATCATCAGGGAAGATAGGATCATTGTTTCCATGTGATTTGTGAGTCACGATCGCCTGCATCCCAACACTGTTCTTGCTGGATGGCAAGGTAAGACAGTTGTTCACACCTTACTCCAACCTCCCGTCCATGGCAGCACGAACAGTGATTGTCTTCCTCCTCTGTTCGATCTCACTACTCCTCGTTGCACACTCCTTTGGTGCATTGACATCCTACTCCAACATGGCACCACCATCTGCTCACGAGCAAGGCTCGACTCAAGATCTCAAAATCCGAATTTCGTCCGACTCGTCCTCGTCCGTTCTCAAAGTCACTCTTGAGAATAAGAGCTCGACTCAAACGTATTCCGTGCTCACCTGGGACACACCTCTGGACCCTCAAGCCATGAACCTCGGTGCTCTTACGCTTGAAGATGTCGAGAGTGGTGATGCGATCCCAGGACCTGGCATGAAGATCAACAGGCAGATGCCTCCTCCCCGGGATGCCGTCGTGGAAGTTCGCCCTCAGTCCACTACTACAAGAGACGTCAACCTGGGTCTTCCGTGGATCCCAAGTGATGGAAAGGTCTACCGAATCCAGACACAGGGATCCTGGAAAGCTGTATGGGCTAAGCCGGCAGCGCAGATCTCAGATGAAGATCTTGAGAAGATGGCGGGTGATAGCCATTTGAGCAAAGACGTCCATAGTGAGAGCGCAGAGATTAAGCTGGAGTGAGCAATACCGACAGCTCAAGAGAAGTGGAAACGGGAGTGTGGTAGGGAAAGCAGAAGCCGAGAATCGACATCAATCAATGGGCACATTTATACACACAGCATCACCAAATGAGATTCTTGAGACACTCTCGGACTAATACTCGAAATTCCTTTTTCACATATGCTAGAATTTGTCATTTCTAGCCATCTCCCACGGTCATGCCTGAGGTTGTTTGGTCTGTAGAAATGCACAATGTTTTCAAAACCAGTCTAGCCCTTTGATGAGAGACGCTGACCATCACGCTCTCAGTGGAGGCTGCCCCTGAAAGTTTGTGCGTTTTTACAGCTACACGCGTGACCAGGAGGCTACATAGGTGGTTATTCAGACATTTCCACGCCACCGAGTTGTTGTTTGCTCTCTAAATAGTCAGTTTTGGAAGCGAACCATGCACATACGGCCACAGTCAGCTGAAAACTGGGCATCCCGTCCGCTCTGCCATACATAAGCAGTTGAACGGCAGATCAGTACTACGGTGGGTGACCACGTGGGAATCCCTGCTGCTGTATGTTTTGCTTTTGCTCCACCGAGCCTACTTCTTCTTTGACGAATGGCTAGTGTATACAGTAAGCGGTAACTGAAAGGAGTCTTTGCGTGCAGATCGGAAACAATTCGAATCTTTTTGTGGCATGTTTGTGCTCTGAGGTCAACGATCGTACTCTATCTTCTGTACTGCATCTTCATACCGCTTTTCGAGGGCTATCATAACAACCTCAGCGCAAGTGATCTGTACAACATGGGCCTGACTAAGTCTCTGCATACCACTCCGTGACTGCACGCTATACAAGGGGTAGCTGCATCCGACATTTAGTGTGCGCTTTGAACACTGCTTATATCGACCTTGGTAACAAATGTCATTGGCCAAATACCCTTCTTAAGCAAGAAAGTGGGCTCTCACGCTAGATATCGGATGTGAAAACACCCTGTAGACAGACGATACGATTAGCATGATTGTGACATCCTTTCGATCAAACCGACGAGACCCCCATGTCAAAAGGAATCATCTTAGTCCGAGTGGTTCGTTCTACCGCATATGCGAGTCGAAGACATTGTTGAATAAAGTACTATAGAAATATGTTAGTTGAATCTAAGAATGCAGCTTCTTTGGAAGAAGAGGTGTGCTAAATTGCTAGGCGAGCAAAAAAAAAAAAAGGAAAGATTGTCCTGACACCCAACGAAGAAGTACTCGTCTCAAGAACGAATTCGTTTGTTTCAGATAGCATGGCCTTGATGGGACGAAGGAGCTAGCTAATTCCACTACAGAGTCATGTGTCACTCTCCACATACAAGAGTCAAGCCAGACGTCAGGGTTTGGGAACAGTGTCAAGCGAGCATTTGCATCTGTGAGCTTGTCAAGATTTGGTGATAACCTTGATGATGTCCTTGGTGGTAAAGGTTGTGACGTCTAAATCATCAAAGGTGATGGAGACTGGGGTCGCTTGTAGGCCTAGGATTAACAATAGTAACATTGCATCCTTCCGAGATCCGACCGAACTAAGCCACTACTGTATATTGTTCGAATCCTACAGCGTGTTATTTCCGTCTAATGGTAGATCAGGCATCCAACAGCTATAAGGAAAACAAAAGCAGAAAGTCTCCGTCAACTTCTGAAGTCATCAGCCCCCAAGAAAGCCAAAATACATCTCCATCGCAATTCACTCTTACGGCATCTACCACTACATATCTCTATACCGCAAATCGTCAACCACAACCACCAAAACATTTACAAAAAATGAGAAGCTCAAGTTCAAAACCAGAGTATATCGAGGTCAACGATTATCCGGACCATTCCAACAACATGAACAACACATACTCGAACTACCCCATTGTCAACCTTCCCCAAACAATGCCACAACAACCCGAAGAGAGAAGACGCTTCAGGGATTCGAGATTCGTCGACTTTTTGGAAGAGATATGTCTCTGCTGTTGGTTCGAGAATACTTAAAGCCTTGTCATTACAAAAGACGAAAGATTCGATAGCATTTGCTTCATCTTCACTGTGTTTTTTTAAACCAAGCACTTTTTTAAAAGTCAGCGAATGAAACAGCAAAGTCCTGGACGGACGGACAAACGCAGCGGCGTGGTCATTTCCTTTCCTTGTCCTCTCCTACTGGACGAGCATGCTCAGGAGTCCGAGATTCTTTGCTCCTTTTCTATTCTTGCCTTCGGGTGGCTGCTGAGCTGTTGGTAGAGGGGCGGTATAGACCTGAGGCGGTGGTGGCATGGTGCTCATGGCTGGTTGTACAGGTCTACTGTTATACTGGGCTTCTGGCTTCGAGCTTGTAGAGCCCATGTTTGTGATGATGTATGATAGAAGCAAGAGAGGAGTCAGAACAAGTGTGAGACCTGGGGGTGAAGAAAGTGAAAGTTGGAGGAATTCGCAGGAAATTATAGCATTGCTGTACGTTGCGTGATACGTTTGGTTCCAACAGAAGCAGTCCTACTTGATCTGCAACTATTGAGTGAAAGAGTATACCTGCATGTGTGACGTAAACGTAGGGTATGTAGATCGAACCAGAACCGAGCTCTCAGCTTGCCAAGTTGTCTTTCAACCGACCATCAAAAAGCAGGATGGGTTTCCACATGAAGACAGTGTCCAGTGAGAGCAAGAAGAGATATGCGCTCTGATTGAATAGTTACTCGAGCTTTAGTACCATCTTGCCTTTTGATAGCCAGTTCGATACGCCGTCCAGCTCTGATGATTTCGGTTCGGGTGCATTCTGTGTCCCCTACATCTTACGAGAGGAGTTCTCGTGTTTGCCCAATCGAGAAGGAAGGAGCAGAAAACACTTACTGCATTTGGCTAGACTGAGTGTTCCTGCCTTTTTCAGTAGGAATATCTGGCTGGTGGTTGCATTTCGGAGTCATCGCTAATATGAGAAGGATTCGAACATCCGCCACGGTTACGTATAAGCTTCGTCGAGCTCAAAGGATGAGACGAGATGGTACTAGGTCATATGACATTCGTATTCTGTCCAATCAAGTGTTAACTACATTTCAAAATGTACAGTTCCAAAGTAATGTAGGTCCAAGACACATATTCCAAGCGTCATTAAGACATCGTCATCCAAGCTAGAGATCAGCTCTTAGGTGGAGAACTGGCTCAAAGGTCCATTAGGATGCAACAGCACCTTTGTGTAGCCATCGATTCTCTTGTCAAACTTCTCATAAGCATCGACAGCCTCGTCAATGTCGACTTCGTGTGAGACGACGAATGAAGGCTTAGCACGGCCAGAGATGATGAGGTCGCGGAGTTGACGGTTGTAGGCCTTGACGTTGCATTGGCCTGTACCGAGGAAAAGACCCTTTTCGAAGAGCTTGCCGAAGGAAATGAGGATTTGTCCTTTGGCGGATTGTGAATCAGGAGCTCCAGGGTCCTGTCCATGTATGTTAGTATATGATAGGCTGATCTGAAAGTAGGGCATGACTTACGGAGGGAACGTAAAGTCCCGGAATACCAAGACCGCCGGTAGCTCTGGTGACGCGGATGAGTTGATCAAGGACAATGTTAGGTTGTTCCTTATTACCGCTCTTGTCCACTGCTTGGTAGCCGACAGCATCAACAGCGCGGTCAACCATCTCTCCACCATTGAGCTTGATGATCTGGTCTACGGGGTCACCCTTGGTGAAGTCAACGCCCTCACAGCCGATCTTTTTTGCAGCATCCAGTCTCTCCTTGACTTGATCCACAACGTAGACCTTACTGGCTCCACGAAGGACTGCAGAGTAGGCGGCCATCAGACCTACGGGACCAGCACCAAAGACTGCGACGCTGTCACCGGGTTGGAAACCAGAGAGTTGAAGACCGTGCCAGCCAGTCGGGAAGATATCAGCGAGAAGAGCAAAGTCGGCCTCGTTCTCGGTACCGGGAGGTAGAACAAGAGCATTGAAATCGGCATATGGTACGCGAAGATACTGTGCCTGGCCTCCTTGGTAGGGACCCATGGCTACGTAGCCATAAGCGCCACCTGCAAAGCCAGGGTTGACACCTGTTCGAATCATCAGAGATGTGCCTCTCAAATTCGTCACAGAGGCGGGACTTACCAGTACAGAAGGCAGTCTTGCCCTGCTCGCAGTTTCTGCATCTACCATCGGCTACGTTGAAGGGAAGCACGATACGGTCGCCTTTCTTGAGCAGAGTTACTCCTGAACCAACTTCGGTGACGATGCCCATGTTCTCGTGGCCAAAGACCAGACCTGACTCTGCAGCTGTTCGGCCTTGGTACATGTGCAAATCACTACCGCAGATAGCTAGGATATGGTCAGTACTGGTTGTTTCGAAGCCAAGATCAAGCTGATATATGAGTGAATCCATGCAGTATCGAATCGAGAGTTAATGGGTGGATCGGAGGGAGCAAGAACACCCAAACAATTCGTGTAACAAAGGACTCACCAGCAGTAGTGACCTTGATGATGGCATCGTCCGGATGCTCAAGCTGAGGGAGTGGCACATCTTTGACAGACACCTTGAAGGGTCCCTCGTAATGCACAGCTTTCATCTGTTTGTCCGACATGACTTGAGAATTGGATTGTCTCTTCGAGTTCAAGAAAGGAAGAAGAAGTACGGAGTATGCAAAGAAGAAGAGAGAACCTGGAATGATCTGCAATCTCACGTTCTTGAGCCTGCTTATATAACTACCGGACCCACCGTGATGGCATCAAGACAGCTGCGGGGCACTTCAGCCAAACGCGGGGATCCAGCCTCCAACCCCTCATACTGAGCTTCAAAATGGCAATTGCCGTGATGCATGAAGGAATCCAGAACCTCGGACACGCGGGCGGGATAATGTTGCTGACTTGGGTCTGGTAGTAAAGGTTGTGTAGGGAATGTGTCGCGAAGAAGCGATGGAAGGCTGGGCTCGACCGAGTAGAAGAAAGGCTTGAATTTATATACATAAAGGCCGTGATCGTATTATTCAGATTCCTGATTAAGAAGCATGAGAAGAAGGATTAACAACCTGGGATATCACTATTTTATCAACTTGTCCACAGCCCAACCAACATTCAGACCACGCAAGTCGCCGTAATGCTGGCCTACTCCCAAGAAGACGACAGGGATGCCAGTGGCGTGAACCATGCTGACGAGCGTACCAACCATGTCGCCCACAGTGTCGCACTTGGAGATGACAAAGCCGTCGAGACCACGACCTTTACCCTGGCGGTCAATAAATTGCGCGGAGAAGTTGCGAGCTTGAGCAACGGAATCTGTGCCTACAAGAGCCTCACCAACCATGAAGATCTTGTCTGGGTTTGCGAGTTGACCGAACTTAGTAAGAGAAGACATGAGACGAGTATCATTGTGTCTGCGTCCGGCTGTGTCTACTAGCACAACATCGTATGAGTGTTCACCGGCGTAGACGACGGCTTCCTTGGCAAGCTGGGCAGCGTCCTTGCCGTAACCCTTTTCATAGAGGTCGACATGGCCGAGGTTTTCACGAGCAGTCAATTCTGAGAGATTGCGTACATGGACGCGCAGTTGCTCGACGGCGCCAGAGCGGAAAGTATCAGCTGCACAGACCAGAACACGGAAGTTGTTCTGCAGGAAGAAGAAGGCCAGTTTCGAGAGAGAGGTTGACTTGCCGACGCCGTTGACACCAACAATACTGATGACATAGGGTCTGGCATTCGAACCGGTGGTGGTAGACGTGATTGAGCGTAGCAAGTCGAGAGAGGAGGTAGGTGTGAGGATGCGTGTGAGAGCCTTCGCCATAGAATCGCGAATAGTCTGATCAATCGTGGTGAAGTTGCTGGTCTTGAGGCCAATGAGATCGCGCTCGACAGATTCGCACAGACGTACAGCAGCTTCGCGAGCAACATTCTTGTTTAAAAGATGGTCTTCCATGGCTTTCATCGGCTTGACCAGATCCGCAGCTGTCAAAGTCTTTCCGCCCACCATGTTTCGGAAGTAGCCACTGATGGCGCCCAGCCCAGTTCCCACCAGTCCCTTCGATTCGTCTGTGTCGGCTTCCTCCTTCTTCGATTTTGACTCGGCGAGAATAGCGTCAACCTCGTCATCTAGATCCTTGAGCACAAATTGACCCTTGGCTGTTCTGCTGCCCATCTCATCGGTGCGAACTGGTTGTAACGTCGATGAAGCAGCGGGTGTATTATCGAGGCTCTGAGTCGAGTAGTCCAAGACGGTATCCTCATCCTCTTCTGCGCCAAAGCCGTGAGCGTCCCATGTACGCCTTGGCTTTGCAGCTGGTCTTTTTGCGGCTGTGGCTTTGCGCGAAGGAGACTTCTCGTCGCCTGAAGAAGCCGGGGCAGAAGAGGCAGCGAGTGCAGCCTTTCTTGAGCGGCGCGAACCTCTAGGACTCTTTCCTTCGAGCAATTGGCTCACGGCCGGCGAGCCAGGTCGCGACGTGTCCGGTGTAGGGATTGGGGTAGCGTCTGTCGAGGCCGAGATTGTGTCGGTAACCTGTCTGGGAGCAGGCTTCTTGAGGGCGGGTACGGGCGGCGGTGGGAGGTCTTGGTCGTCACCAGCAGAGCTTGAGGGTGGAGTTAGGTCGGTAGGCGAGTCGGGCTCGATGTCAGCATCGTCAGGTCTCGGGGCTGAAGCTTGTGTCTTGTCGAGCTTCTGAATGAGAGCATCAAAGGTCGGGCCAAACTGGGAGCAGTCAAGCTTTGTTGTGTTCTGCTTCTTCAGGTCGTTGGCGTATTGCTTGATGAAGAGACCACGGACGACATCGAGCAGGTTGTCCACCCAAGACAGGTGTAGGATGGATTGGTAGACAGCGACAAAGATCAGACCAGAGTCCTTGGCATGAGTGTATTTGAGAGTGTACTTGTCCGTCTTGAAGGTGGCATTCCGCGGTTGGCTCTGCAGGCTCTGGGCGCGTTCCTCAATGAAGACGTCGTTGATCAGGCTGTTGACGACTTTCTGGGCTACGGGAGCATATGTGCGGCTCCAGACGACGACTCCGGAGGTTGTGATGATCTCGAAAGCGTCCAGCATGTTGAATGGACGGTACGAGAAGGTGAGGGTGATTGTTGGAGGAAGTCGCAAAGTGTCTAGAACGACGCTTTGTCGCTTTGTCTCATTGATAGTCACTCGCCAGCGCCCGCACTGCGACTGCCGGGCGGTGTGACCGCCAAGATTGACAAAGTTGGGGGAAGCTCCGTGGTCCGTGGTCCGTGGTGTGTGGTCTGGCTGTTGCGACTCCAGTAAACTTGACAAGTACCTCATAACAAAAGAGAACACGCAGTAGAGTCTTTCCGTCTGACCCGCCTCCCCTAACCATGCAGCGCGGTCCATACTCCAACATGGGCCCAGCTCAGTCGCCTCCCCTTCACCATCCCGTACCTCAGCACGTCTCTACCGTCCCGCAGTTGCGCTCCCCTCCTCCGCCAATGACACAACAACAGCAACAACAGCAGGCCCAGCAGCAGCAGTACGGCTATGCCCCCAACAACTACGGCCAGCCTCCCTTTGGTGGCTTCATCAACGACCCTACCGCTCAGATGGGCTTTCAGATGGGCAAGACTGCCGTAGCTGCTGGTCAGGAGTACATGGAACAAAACGTCTGTCAAGGCCTTATACCCTTGTGTTCCGAGAAGGAATCCTGCTAATGTCTGCTCAGTTCAATCGCTATGTCAATGTCTCGGCCATGAAGCACTACTTCAACGTTTCGAACAAATACGTCGTCAACAAGCTCTTCATAGTCCTCTTCCCCTGGCGCCATCGTCCTTGGTCGCGTCAGCAGCAGCCCATGGCCACCAGTGGACAGTCCGGTCCTATGTTCCTGCCTCCTCGGGAAGACATCAACAGCCCTGACATGTACATCCCCGTCATGGCCTTTGTCACATACATTCTCCTGTCCACTCTCCTCGCTGGTCTGCAAGGTGCTTTCCGTCCAGAACTGCTCGGCCTTACTGCTACCAATGCCTTTGCCGTTGTCATCATCGAGCTTCTCCTCCTCAAACTCGGCACCTATCTCTTGAACATCTCTAACGAGTCGCAATGGCTGGATCTTGTTGCTTACTCTGGCTACAAGTTTGTCGGCATCATCGTTACCATTGCCCTAGCCGCCCTCACTACTGGCGGTAAGGGTACCGGTGGTTATATTGGCTGGTCTGTCTTTGCCTACACTTACATGGCCAACGCCTTCTTTTTGGTAAGTAGTCAACACTCCATTGTCCCAAATCCAGATCGCCAACAGAAGCAGCTCCGTTCCCTCAAGTATGTGATCCTCCCGGATACTGCTTCAGGCGCTCACAACCCTATCGCCCGCTCACACAAGAGCAGGAGGACGCAGTTCCTCTTCATCTACTCGTACATCATCCAGCTGGCCTTCATGTGGTGGCTCAGTAGCTTGTAAAGAGCAGAACAGTACGAATTCTAAAAATGCAATTATGAAATTTCTCCCCGCTTGTCCAGAAAGGGTCCTTACGATCAATTGTCTCGAGGTGGTACAGCTGCTTAGAAGTTACACTGGACTCGTCCTTTGTTTCTTGGGGATCGTTGATGGCACATGGGAGCGCATTCCAACAGCAGCTCTCTGTCCAAGACCAGCGAGGTCAATGTGGCTATCTATCAAGATGGACAGAGTTATTCAAAATCGAGAGAGGGTCCAGTAAGAACTTGGATTTGATCGAGATTGGTCAAAGGCGCTTCACGCTCTCGCTGGATCCCCTTGTGGCCGTCAATAACTTTGTGCGCTTTGATAAGTAGGTTCTTCAGAGCATCGGATGCTTGAGATAGTAGCTGTATGCGCTGGATGAGCAGACTCATGCGCTTAACATCAACTCCCCTTTTGCTCTCCCTCGCGACAAAAACTTACATCACAATCGGTCACACCCGACAGTCAAAAGAGGTCCCACAAGAGTTTCATGAATCAGAGCAAAATGGATTTTTACGTGCAACTTAACAGCCGAGATTGATCATGGCCCAAAATATGGGGGAGGCAGTGCAAGGAGTAGCTGCATGCACGCATCATTTCTGCCAGAAATTCAACAAACGAGCCTCGTCGATTGTTTGCGGTGATTGCTTTTGCATCGTGATTGATTCAATGCGCGATCAATTGGCTCCAGGGGCGCAGGCACAGAGAGGTGCAAAGGATGCAGAAATGGTGATCCTGCGGCCTCAAAAGAGGGAAAAGGTTTAGGTACCAGGCACGTGAAAAGGTCGGGAAAGTCAAGCAAGGTTCATTCGCGAGCGGGGCTATGCCACGTTCTATTGGCGGGTCTAACTGTTGCTCGACCGTCGACCGGTGAGTTCAGTCTTTCTGCATGGTTTCAGTCGCACTGAGAGGGTCGCCGACAGCTGGAGATTGCGATGGAAATTGGTCAATGATGATGTAGATTGCAAATAGGGGGTTACGCGGTATAGACATGGCGATAGAGGTATTTGATCTGATAATCAAACAGCAACTAAACTGCGGGTGCATGAGTCGGGTGGAGCAGCTTTGGGCTGCTGTCCGTCACTTGCGCTTTGACTTCGTTCGGTTCGGTGACTCTCCCAATCCAATCGGCGGAAGGACATCCCCAAAGGTCGGCTTGGGCTGTTGCTTATTACAGGTAGGGTACGGTCGTCGGTAGCTGCCTTATTCTGAGTTCTGACACACGCGCTTTCCCTCTTGAATCTTGCTTTCTGTTCCTTCCTACTCGTACCAGTGTCAAACCCGCATCTGCTTCGCCTCGTTGCCAGCTGCAACTCAACTTGCACCGCCTCAGGCAGCTCTTGTGCTCTCCATTCCTGCGCTATAGTCAGCGCGCATTCGCGCTTTATACAGCCTCCCCACAGCCCCGACGCCCTTGTCGCGACCGCGTGTGGCCATGATATTGGAAGACATCTAAAGAAAGCCCCCCAATACATTCGTCAACATGAGCAACCAAGGCCAGCGCGATCGCTCGGCCTCCTCGTCGCATTTATCACCTCCCGTCTCGGCCGACTCTTTCCAACCCTTCTCCAATCCTTATGATACTCAGCAGCAGTTCCAGGCCAATACTCTCAACCAACAGCAGTTTCTTGACCCCCAAGCCACCCTACTGGACTTCCAATCCCCTTCCTTTGACAACAGTGGCTTCTTCAACGCACGTACTCCAAGCCTGTATAGTCCCAACGGCAGCAGTAGTAACCTGAGCGGCAACTTGTCTCCCACCTCTCTCAGTGCGACGAACCTGTCGCTCAACGGACCCTCGCCTCACAATCTCGCTCAGCAAGACTCTAGCTCCTTCCCTGGATTTGACTTCAACCAGCACCAGTTAGATCCAAACTTACTGTACGGAAATCTTCAGCAGCATTCGTCCAATCCATCACTCGTGGATCCGATGGCCGCGACGCATCACAACCCGACTCCCCCTCACCTACTGCAGCCTCAATTGCGCCGCTCATCGCAAAGCCCCAGTCCACGCGCTTCTCCTTCGTACCAGCAATCGTCGTTTAGTCAAGTCAACCGCCAGAGGTCCGAGTCGCTCGACCCTGCTAGCGCTGCCTACCCGCCTCCTGGCTATCATGGAAATGACTGGGGCGCTGGCCAGGCCTTCCAGTCACACCGCCGCTCGCCATCAGATGCCTACTCGGAAATTTCGTCGCATTCAAACCAGGCTTCACCCTATCTACCCACAGCCGATAGCTTCGATGCTTCACCCATGTTGAACCCCCAGACCGATCCTTCGCTCTTTCCCGATGCTCTCGGTCTTGGACAATTCTCTTTGTCCGACACACATATCCCACCCCATATCAGCCCTGGCCCTAGTCCGGCAGTCTCGCCTCGTTTGTTGCCCCAGTCGCAGCAAGCGCTCCCTGACTTTAACACGGCAAATGGCTTCGCTCTCCAACCTGATCTCGGCTTCCAGACGCAACAACAGAACTTTGACATGTATCCGTCTGCGTCACTCACGGGGGCTGAACCCTTTCCTCAACTGAGCAACGGTGGTACTCCCAACGAGATAGGTATGGCCGACACAATGTCTCCGCCCGAGATCAACATCGATTTTGCTCCTCCTTCGAGAGTACCCAGCTTTGGGCCTCCAAACGGTGCTGGTCCTGAGGACGCCCTCAGCCCACCGGAAAGAAGTAAGTTGTCTAAGCTCTTTGACGCGGTATTGGTCCTGACTCGTGTCTAGATCGCAGTCGCAATCGAATGCGCGCCAAATCAGACACTTTTGTAGGGTCACGACCCGTTACCCCGTCAGTTGCAGGAAGAGGCAGATCTCCTTCGTTACAGCCTGGAACAAATTCTCTGTCGCCTTTCGATGCGCGCCACAGTGGTTCTCGCTCGCCCTCGCCTTCTTCGGTCTCTTCGACGAGTGGCTTGTCTAGACGCTCTTCCACTTCGTCCGTACCACAACGCGACTACATTCTTGACCTTGCCAATCCTGAGAGGGCAGCTAGTGGCGGCAACGACCCTAAACGGACTCAGAAACACCCTGCCACTTTCCAGTGCACTCTTTGCCCGAAGAAGTTCACTCGCGCATACAATCTACGCTCCCATCTTCGCACCCATACAGACGAGAGACCATTTGTCTGTACTGTATGTGGCAAGGCGTTCGCTCGCCAGCATGATCGCAAGCGACATGAAAGCTTGCATTCGGGCGAAAAGAAGTTCGTTTGCCGAGGTCAGCTCAGCAACTCGGAACAATGGGGCTGTGGTCGTCGGTTCGCGCGTGCCGATGCACTTGGTCGCCATTTCCGGTCGGAAGCTGGACGCGTGTGCATCAAACCTTTGCTGGACGAAGAAGCCGCTGAGCGACAGAAGCAATGGGCAGAAGAGCATGCTCAGCGACAAATGCAGAGCGACCAGGGCTTTGTAGCCCCACCGCCCATGATGACCCAGCCCCATCTCCACCCTATCCTCCCAGCCGCTCTACTCCAGATGTATCCCGACCTGGCGAATCTTGATTGGGGTGCCGCTGCACCAGCTATTCCCGAAGAATCCGAAGTATTCAGTGGAAGAAGTAGCTTTGATGCTGGCAGCGGCAACGAATGGGGAGATCTTAGCGAGAATGAGATGGGATCCTACGGGCAGCAGACGCCAAACATGAACATGGGTCTTGCGAACAACGGATGGATGAGTGACATGGAGCGATAGTCTCGCGTTCATGAACTGCCCGAGATGTTTTACGATCCCCACACCACCTACCACATCATGACATGGAATTGATGTTGGCGTTTTTTCGGAAACATGGCGTTTGTTGAAGGATTTTGAGAATTACTAGATACCACGGCCGGCTTCTCACGCCTTTTTTTGATTTTCTGAACGATGCGTTCTTTTTCAAGCTATGATAGAGGCATTTTCTCGCACGTCGATCAATAGCAAATCATGACTGATTACACCCTTCTACATTCTTCAAGTCTATCCACATCTTCCATCAATTCGCAGGATGAAGTTGAGCTACATGGCACGCTCTCATTGGATATGGTTGCAACCCGAAAATAAACATGCCTTGCAACTGCTAAATAGCACACGGCAATATGATAGAACTTCAGCGCAGGAGTTTTATCGATCTCTGCATGTTGGGGCACATCTATGACTGCTTGACTTTATGTTGCAGCCTGGTATCATGCTATCAAGAGCTTCCCTATCTCATAAATATTAAGCTTTCCCCCGCAGAGATCATTCATGGACCAAGCACCTTTGACACTTCACCCCTCGACCCACCCTTTTGTATACTTGGCACGTACCTTGACCTTTATTATCACTCACAGCTCCCCTACCAGGAGTTTCAATAACAGACCATCAACCATCATCAGCTGTCATCAATCATGTTCGGACTCTTCGGCGGCAAGTCGTTTGAACCTGCAAAGGACATTCCCGACCTTTCCGGCAAGGTGATTATCGTGACTGGAGGTATGTGATTGTTCACAAACGATGGCTGAGGGGGAAAGACCCGAGCACTTACATCAAGCTCCTCAGGAAACACTGGTCTGGGCAAGGAATCAGTTCTCCAGCTCGCAAAGCACAATCCCTCTCAAATCTACCTGGCCGCACGCACGGAGTCAAAGGCCACCTCTGCAATCGAAGAAATCAAGTCTCAGGTTCCCAATGCGAAAGTCGAGTTTCTTTCTCTGGATCTGACCGATTTCGACTCGGTCAAGTCTGCTGCTGAGACCTTCAAGCAGAAGGAGCAGAGACTGGATATCCTCCTCAACAATGCTGGTGTGATGGCAATGCCTTACTCAAAGACCAAGCAGGGCTATGAGATTCAATTCGGAACCAACCACATGGGCCACGCCTTGTTCACCAAGCTTCTTCTCCCTACCCTTCTCAAAACAGCTGAAGAGCCCAACGCCGATGTCAGAATCGTTACCCTGTCCTCTGAAGGACACAACCTGGCACCCCGAAGCTGCGGCGTAATCTACGATCAAGCTGCCGCCGAGACCTTTGGACCCTGGGGACGTTACGGCAGCGCAAAGTTGGCCAATATCCTCTACTCACGTGGTCTGACTGCCCACTACCCTTCGCTCACTTGCGTCGCTGTACACCCTGGTGTCATCAAGACCGAGCTTTACAACTCTACCGAGAGAGACAATGCGTTGATCAGATACGGCCTTGCTGCTGTGGGAAACATCTTCATGGCATCTGTGCCTCAGGGAACCAAGAACCAGCTGTGGGCCGCTACTGCTGCTAAAGAGGAGGTCAGAAAGGCTTACTTCTTTACTACACCTGTTGGCAGCGCTTCTCAGGGCAGTGGGTTCGCCAAGGACCAGAAGGGTGTTGACAAGCTTTGGGAGTGGACGGAGGAAGAGTTGAAGAAGCATGGGTACTGATGAGCGAGAGACTGAATGCTGTGGGAGATGGTAGAGGACCTGGGACGCTGATCGCGGTGTAATTGTTCTTGTTTTAGACTAATTTTGTTTTTTAATGAATACTCTTGTTTTCCAGAAGCCTGGATTGATATGTTCGATATCTCAACGGGGCTTCAATGAACAAATCGCAGCTCAGTTCATGAACCTCGTTTACGCGCAAGGCGAGAGCGAAAGATGCAGATGCAATGCAAATGGTGGGAAGCACATTTGCTCACTAATCATTGTGCATCTTGGAAGTCTTGTTTCCATCCAAGTCGCAGTGGTTTAGTGGTAAAATTCGTGCTTGCCATGCACGAGCCCCGTGTTCGATTCACGGCTGCGACAGTTGTTTTGTCTGTTTGCGCAGACAGAAGTCCAGCTTTTGCTCGGACCAACCGTGATGGGCTTGCGACTCGAAACATTCCCGAAGCTCCGTCTCTCTTGCATTGCTCTAACAACCTTTTTGCATCACCATTGCTCGACATCATCCTCAACCTTGACTTTCACGCAACACATCTAGACCGGTCTTTTCGTCATCACCATCCACTCAATTGGGACGCGCGCAACACGCCCGACCTCCAACACACAATGGCGCAAACCGTAGTCCTCGTAACGACAATGGGAGAGATAACCCTAGAACTCTACACCGAACATGCACCAAAGGTATCACTCTGCCCACCCATCCTCCTACCTTCAGCATCACTAACCCCTCTCTCCACCCTCCAGACATGCCACAACTTCTCCACCCTAGCAAGCAGAGGCTACTACAACACCACCCCCTTCCACCGCATAATTCCCTCCTTCATGATCCAAGGCGGCGACCCCACCGGCACAGGCCGCGGCGGCGCCTCGATCTACGGCGACAAATTTGACGACGAGATAAATCCTGCCCTACGCCATACCGGTGCTGGTATCTTGAGCATGGCAAATTCAGGCCCCAATACAAATGGAAGTCAATTCTTCATCACATTGGCGCCGACGCCGTGGTTGGATGGCAAACACACGATTTTTGGAAGAGTCAAGGGGGGCATGAAGGTTGTGCAGAGGATGGGATTGGTCAAGGTTGACAAGGACGATAGGCCGGTGGAGGCTGTGAGGGTTCTGAGTGCGAGGGTGGAGGAGTAGGAGGAGGCACAAGAGAGGGCATGCATGTGCTTGGAGATCGGAACACTGAGGGAGGATATGGGATTACACATGTCGCTTGGTGCAAGAGAAGGTTCAATGATTGGATGAGATACCCAAAAGACAAGAGTATGGCTTGGTAGAAAGACAGTGTGTAATGTACAACCGACTACAGTGGTCACTCTTTCCCTCAAACATCCGTACGTCTCCACAATTAACCCACAAGGAAAGCGTGATGCTATTCAATTCCCTGCTCTTAAGCAAGTCAGATACTACAACGAGCGTCATGGGGGTCTGGCTTCGGTTTGTTCATTGCTACTCGTGGCCGTCACACAGAGCTTGAGAGCGTGTGTCTGAATGATGAGCAACCAGTGTATGGTACCTCGTCCCTATTCATGCTACATTAGTAGGGATAAGATCGAGACATCAAGGAAAAAGCATTTGAAGTATAACAAGTGTGTTCATTAACATTAGAGCGTAGTGTACTGTTTCCAGCTCCTCTTCCTTCTTTGTGCTTCTCAATCTTTTTTATTCCTCCTGCTTTTCATCTCTTTTTTCGAACGGTATGGTACAATAGTGGAGAAAAAAAGGGTGAAGACAAGAAACATTGTAAAAGACCGCGACTCAATCTGACCTCGAGAAAAGAAAAAAGAACCTCGCTGCCAATGCATACCAGACCAGAAGGAAAACAAAAGGAAAAAGGAAACTCCAGGTTCCGAATGTTGAATGTCGTGCTGTTCGCATAGAAACAAGAAAAACTCCACACCGATAAAGAAAAGGTATCATCCGTTTGCCATAATCGACAACCCAACCAAGTACAGTGAACAGAAAGTTGAAAACAAGAGAACGGCCACGATCCAGGAGATGGAAGCAACCGAGTAGTGGCATGTAGCCGGGCATGCGCTATCAAAGACACATTCAGTCATGTCTCTGGCGATTCGATAGAAGTTCGTCTCCAATTAAGCCAAAATTCCACAGAGTTCATTCCATTGACTCTCGTCGTCAATGAGCAGACCACGATCTCTGCCAACTTGCTCGAGAACCTCAACCACTTTGCGGAAAGAGCTAGCAGCACCGCGCATCTGGGAGCACCTCGCCAGGGAGAGGCCAGCTTTTCTGCCGTTCTTGAGCACAACGAACAACTCAATCCTGAATGTAACCGGCTTAATACCCAAGGAGTTGACTTTGTCAATGCTTGCAGTGATGGCGTTGTCTTGAGGGAAGTATGTCAAATCCTTGATACCGTGTCGTTGCCATTCGCGAAGCATGCGCACCAACTCAGTTCTTGCTCGGGTACGTGGGACATTAAAGGCCAAAGTGCGGACTTCGGGTCGTAGACGGAGGAATCGAGAAAACCAAGAACGTGTTGCTGTCTCGGCACTAGCTGATGTCGGTGTGGTGGGCGGTAGAGGTGATAGAGGCCCTGTTGAGAAAGGACTCAGAGGACCAGTGGTAGCGGGGGCTGGCGGAGATACTGTGTATGAGGTCAGTAGATTTCACATCATGGGTTCTGGGAATGCACAACTTACGCTTGTCCGAATCCTTCTTTCTACCGAACCACTTGCTAAAGCCTTTGCTCTCGCGACGCATGGGAAATTCACTGCTAGAAGAAGACTTGGGTGCAGGTACCTGCGCACTGCTCAGATCCAAGTGGGGTGGTCTGTTATCCCGGTTGAGCACGCTAGGCTTGACAGGTTGACGAGCGCTCTCCTCCCAAGGCATGGGCGAACGTGAACGATTTTGGCTCTCCTCGACCGATGACGAAGGCTCCTTCCACTTGCGGAACCAAGAAGACTTCTTCTTCACAGTCCCGTCCTGTGATCCTTGAGAAGAGACTTGGCTCAGAGCAACACCACTATCGCTACTCTTCTTACGAACCATTCGTGGGTCTGCGGTAGGTACAGTCAAACGACTCTTGTCGACAACGGTATGTTCTGACATCTCCGAGCCTGGCTCCTCAACAGAGCGCCAGTTGTAGGGGCTGTTTGGCGTGATGGGCGAGGAGGGTTGAACCATACGGACCGTTCTTTCAGGCATGGGAGCTGTGACGGATCTGTATCTGCTGGATTGGTCGACCGAACGTCCGTGAGAGCCTTCGGGTCTGCCTTCTTCGCTTATGATAGGCAGTGGTGCTCTATTGTCCATCAAGTGGTGATCAGGAGCTGAGACAGCGCGCTTGTCGCCAGGCATGATTCTGTCAAGGTTGGCCAAGACTTGTTCGATCTTCGCTGAGCCATCGTTGCCTTCAGATGCGCTTCGGACTGCCAACTTGTGGCGTGTCTCTTCGAGAGTACGGTGGATGAAGGTATTGGGGGTATCAGTGGGTAAAGCAGGCAGAGGGCGCGGGGCGGCATGTTCCTTGATCGAGCTACCAGAATCCCTCTTAGACACGGACGATGGAGGAGTCTCGTAGCCAGCCTTCTCGGTCGCTGAAGTCGTCGTAAAAGTGCTCGAGCTGAATGAGCATCTGTTGAAAGCTTCTTCGCAGGCTTGTTCGAGCTCACTACTAGCTTTGCGAATATCTGTTCTTCCAGCACCAGCCGAATTCTTTCGAGGGCGTGTGCGGGGACCGGGTGTGACAGACTTGTCCTTCCTGGAGCGAATGGCATTGTCCACACGGCAGGAGGGGCTGTTAGCATCAGGTGTAGGGCTTCCGTGCAAGAGTTGAGAGAATCTGGCCTTTGCCTGGAGCTCCGGAGTGAAGCAGGCGTTGGTGCTAACGGCAGCTTGAGAGCTTTTGCGATGATGAGAAAAGCTGACCTTTCTCTTGTGCTTGTGAGAGCTCACTGTTCTCGGCATGACGGGTGGGCTGCTAGGCCAGACAGAACTGACGACCGAGTTTCGGGATGTCGAAGCCTTTGAGATGGAGCGGGTCATAGACATCCTGTGCTCTTGCTTTACTAGGCTGGAGCTAGAGATTGAGTTGCCATTCTTCTTCAGCATCTCGACCCGAAGCGCATTGGGATGGCGTAGACTATGCTGCATGTATGCCTTGCGACTTCCGTTGCTCTCGCCTCTACGATGGACCGTGACCTTGGTGTATGGCGTTCCGTTGGGGGTAGTCTGATAGCGAGAGGATCGGTAAGGGTCGTAGCTGCTGTCAGAGGGTAGGTTCTCATCGACAGCTTGCGGTGTGCGGAGATGCTCATCGTTCATGATAGAATATTGCGATTGCGACTGCTGCTTCTGATTCGGCATCGGAGGCTGATCCTTAGGCTCGTTCTTGTTGTGTTGGTAGTCGCTGGCAGAGTAACTGATGGCATCAGCACCGCCGAGATAGTTCTCGAGATTTTCTTCGCGATGCTTCATGAGAGCTGCATAGAAAAGCTTTTCTTGGTTTGGCTCATTGCTGACGAGCTTCTTGACAAGAACCGACTGAGGCACGCTGTGCCACAGAGTACGCATATTACGAAGGATCTCTTTGTCGACCTCGGCTTCGCGCGTAACGGTCCAGTCCTCGAGGATAGGTGATGGACCAACCCAGGCCTCCTTTGAAGCAAGAGGTCCAGTGTATCCCCATTCCTCATCGAACTTGTGAAGCAGAGGATGCTCCCAGATCTGCTCCATAGTAATACGTCGGCGTGGATCAGGGACGAAGATCTTGCGCAGTAAATCCTGGGCGTCACGACTCAGCTCTGGGGGCATGTAGTAGTCGGCCTCTGCGATGGCGCGGTACATGACGCTGAGGTTTCTGTCCTGGTCGTAGTTGAACGGAGTCATTCCAGTGAGCATGACATAGAGGATGACACCACAGCTCCACACATCGGCTCGCGCCCCGTCGTAGGGTCTGCTTTTGATGACTTCAGGTGCAGCATAGTGCGGGCTGCCACAGGCCGTCGTCAGTTTCTTGCCCTCTGGTTGCAAAGCAGCCATTCCAAAATCGACCAGTTTGACTTGAATGTTTTCACGGTCCAAAAGGATGTTCTCAGGCTTGAGGTCTCTGTGGTGGATGTGCATGCGATGGCAGTAGAGCAGAGCAGCGACAATTTGGCGGAAGATGTAGACGGACTCTTGCTCTCCTAGGCCGCGACATTCTTCAATGTAATGAAACAGCTCTCCTCCTTCAACATATTCCATAATCAGGTAGAGTTCATTGTGGTTCTCCCAGACATCATACAACCGGACAATGTTTCTGTGGTCGAGCAGCTTCATGATGGCAATTTCACGCAAGAGACCTGGTGGAGGAGGGGGCATGGCCTTGCCAGCGGCAACAAGATCCTGCAGCGATTTGTCGGGCATCTCGGCGAGGTTGGCCAGACTTTGGGCGCGGACTGTCTCTGCCATCTTTCTCGAGATGATCTTGGCAGCACCAATCTGACCAGTATCCTTGTGTCTGACGAGGCGTACTGTAGAACAACCGCCCTGGCCGATCGTCTTTCCAAGTTGCCATCGGCCAACGAAACTCTTGCGACCCGATCCCGACGCGGTTGTGCAGTTGGATATTTCGGAATAACGCTTGCTAGCTCTCTGGGACTCGGGCGCAGCCGAGGAGAGGCGATCCTGGTTTGTCGATGAGGCGGCAGGGCTGCTCGTTCGCACGTCGAGTGTCCCATTGGCGGCGAGCGACTGGTTGTGGGGGAGATGTGCGGGTGATGATATTTCGGGGACTTTGGAGGACCGCGTGCTTCTGTGCGCAGATGAATCTATGTTGGCGCGAGATTCGCCGGGCCCAAGGACTTCTCGTCTTGATGATGGTCGCGTCGAGCGACGTTGGTAATCGGCCATGTTGGCAGGCTTGTGTCGCCTTGTGTTGATATTGTTTGTTGATCAAGCTTCGCTAGATACGGCTTGTGGTATACTGTATTGTCCAAGCACCTCTGGCAGATGCGGGCTACCCAAATTGTTTGATTAAAACAACAGAAAGCTGGGTCGAGTTGAAAGAAAGCGAGCGTAATTAATTATACATTGGCCGGTGTATTAGATGCAGGTCGGGTAATGAGCGGAGTGGTGTTGCTGGCGGCGCAAGAAAGACAAATGAGGGATGTATCTATAGAGTCGATGAAGGATAGTCGGGCGCGTGGATATGCGCGTGGCTGGACAGGAAGGGAAGGCGTGCGTAGGTCGATAAGGAGCGACAAGGTACAAGCAAGGTGATGGAGAGGGAAGGAACCACCAAGAGACGGCGAAATCGTCAATCGACACCAACGGTGGCCTTTGTCAGCGACTAACAAGAATCACTGCGCCGAGACGAGGGGAACAGAATGACAGAATCAGGAGCTCTGTTTGTTGTTGGCCGAGATGATTAAATGTTTTGATGTGCAAGCTAGGAATGCTGCAACGGTGCGCGACGTTGGACCTCCTGCTCGCTGCAATTCGACTCACATTCTGACTTACGCTGTGCGACGCTTTCACTAGAACATGAACCTCTTTCTACGAGACACCGCCATCATTGTCTATCTTTGTGTGCTTCTACCATTCGCGTTGCATGTAAATCAACACAGCCAGCGACACATTCAAGGCATTCAAGGCGTACCATCGTCATCTGGCGTTCGGAGCTTCATGTCAAGTTTCAACCGTCTCCCCCTGACATGCAAAAACGTTGCACGTACCCCTGATGTCGCTATTGAAAGCATCGAGATGATGAGCAAAAAGGGAGAATTACCATCGCAGGGGATGACCTCCTGCTCTAGCAGATATGAGTCTGCCTTTGAGAGAAATCTCCTGTCCGCGATGCTTAGAAGAGAAAGACGAGGTCTGGGGAAAGAGAAGAAGAGCTGGTGGGGGAATGCCAAGTTTGGAGACAGCCGAACTACAGGCACGTGGAAACAATGTCGTCAGATCCGATAGACATGGTCGAATACCGGCAATACATTCATAACTGAGCAGAGGGGAGGATGGAAGAGCAGAAAAGTATAGCTTTATTGTAAGAAAAAGATAAAGGACTTTCACATCGTCCATTCGTAACAAATCCATCGCCATTCAGAATCGAACGTAAAGAGGTATCCAAAACAAGCAAAAAGCAATGGACAGAAGTCCGTAAAGTCGCAGTCCCCCAGCCAGATGCCAGCTCATCAACGCCCTGTGTAATGTAGCCAAAAGACAATCCATACCCATAGCCCTCTGCGACTTGGAAGAGAAAAGAGAAGAAAAAGAAAAATCAAATGCATGCTTTCCGGTCCGTAACAGCGTAAGTATATACGATAAGTAATACAATAACAAAAGGGTATCACCGTGAGGTTATCGTTGTTGTTAAAGTTGATGTTGTGTTGCTCGCTTCTTCGTCAGGATGTTCGACTTCATGCCGATGCAGAGACGGCAGGGCTCGAGTTTTCACTCTTCATTGCTGGAGATATTGAACCGTCCTTTCGGTCATTGTCTCCCGAGTTGGTGGGCGCTTTGCCGCAACCTTTGACGAGAATATGCCTCTATTGTGGAATTAGTTATAGAACGTAAACATGTGGATTCCGAGGAAATCGTACCTTCAATGCATCCTTGCGGGAGAAGCTCTTATCACAGTGACCACAGGGGAATGGCTTGACCGCCAGATGAATGCGCTTGTGCCTCTTGAGATCGTGGTTGCGGTTGAAGCTTTGAGGGCACTGATCGCATTTGAAAGGTCTGTCGTTCTGAGGGTTTGGTTGAGCCTGCGGATGGTGTCCATACATATGTTGCATGTGCGCTGCGTGGCCACTGTTGTATGCAGGCATCATCGAAGGAGGCATGCCACCAACCAGAGCAAGCTGGCTGTTAGGGTTGCCGACGTTGGACAAGACCGGCCCTGGCAAAGGGTATTGGTAAGAGGGACGCTGGTGTGTATACGGCGACTGAACATTCTGTGGTTGGAGAGGAGGGATCTGTCCATGCCCGTTTGCAGGTGACATGCGAGGAATTTGGCCGCCTGCACTCATTGGGCTCTGCTGAACAGGGGAAGGCCCCGATGAGTAGCCGTACGCTGACTGTCCGTTGTGGCTGTGCTGTGATCCGTTGAAGTATGCGGGCGTGGGAGGAGGCCTTGCGAAAGAGTCGTGGTGGTTCACTGGCGATGCCTGGGTAACAGGAGTGTGGCCTCCCATCATCGCTGATCCGATGCTCGAAGACTGAGAAGGCAGAGCAGGGAGATTGACGGGTGCCGACATGGACATGGAGGTAGGGAACGGGTTCTCTGGGAAGTTCGGAGGAGGCAGGTTCTCGGAGGTGTGAGGCGAGTTGTTGCCCTTGACAATCGAGTTGAGAGATGGGGAGAACAGACCACGCTGGTTGGGGCTGTTGTGAGATTGGAAACCATAGGGAGTAGTGCCGGTGTGCGAAGGAGGCCACATGTATCCGGTAGGGGTGAAGGGGGGTACCGAATGGTTGGCGTGAGAGCTGCCGGTCGGCATGTTGGACGAGTTAGGGCTGAGACCGTCACTCGAGATACCACTCGGAGGGGTCAACAGGTTGCCGACGCTAGTCAAGCTCGAGGGGATGGAGGGAGTTGGCTGAGATGTGCCAGCATAGGAGTGGTACTTCTGGTGCAGCGACGTCAATTGAGGAGGCGGCAGTTCGAAGTTGGGAAGGTTTGAAGCATTGGGTCTGCGAGAAGAGAAACTCGTAGGAGCACCCATTGAATCCGACCCGGGAATCATATGTGACGGGAGAGCAACGATGGCAGCCACGTTGGCGGATCGCAGGCTTTATTCTGCAGGGTCAGAGGACGAGATGGGTAGTGATGCGGGCTGCGGCGGTTGAGGAAATGAACAGCCGAGGAGATGGAGGCTTGCGAGATGGCTTTGCTAAGTTATTTGAGGCAAAAGAGAGGGCTCCTTTCTGCCGTGGTGGTGATGGAGTGGTCGGACTGGATACCAGAGGCGCGGGTGGTCGGGTCACCTCACTGCAGCGCGATTCCAGAAACCCGGAAAGAGTCGAAGCCTGACGTTGCTGTCCGCTAGATGGAGCAACGATGGTCAAGATGGAGGCAGAATGTGACGCGAGATGCTGCGAGTCAAACCGAATTGAACACTAGAACGTCTCAGCGGGTGTTGCGCAACAGGAGGCGCTACCCAAGGCCACGATCGGGGGAAGAGGCTTACATTGAGATCAAGCCTGCTGCGCCTGGGGAGAGATCTGGGAGCCCGGAACTGTGGTTGTGCAGACGGCAGGGTCACACGCACGCGTCGTACAGGTATCGAGTATTCGCAGAAGATGAACAACAAACGTGGCTTCCGTGCTGGGCAGTTGCAAGCTAGACAGAAAATGCACGTTTTGGGAGAGCTGCTTGGATGGTGGAGAGGGTGGCTTGCAGGGGCTTTTGGTTGGAATGAGAGCGAGTGGACGCAACAGAAGGAGTCGAGCAAGGGGGAGAGATCAGAGCAGCGCGAACGAGTGCTGGGTAGACAAAGAAAGCCTTTGGTGTTTCGAGTGCTTTGAGGTCGAGGAACGAGTCGCGCACGCGCAGGGCAAACAGACGAACGTCTTTGAAGATGTGGGAGGAGGGCGATCCTTTGTTAAGCTTAGGTGCCCTGGCGCTTTTAGAGAACGGATGGCGGACTCAAGGGCTGGACACCAGCGGAGAGGTGAACATGCACGGCAATCTAAATGACTAGTGCGCTGTCTGAGAGGCCGCTAGTGGTAGACGAGATCCATGCGCGAGCGCGAGGGAATCTGGAAGTCTGGATCGAGTCTAGTAGGGCAGAGGGGTGCAAAAGAGAGGGCGAGCAAAAAGAGCCTCCCGCGCCTGCTACTGCACTAACCGCTCTCGCGCAGACGATGCACCTGACAGGCAGGCAATAATCCTTCCGTTCCCAGCGTCTTTTCTTCTTTCATCTGCGATCCTTCACGCTTCGGCTGCCGATACGCTGTGTGGTAGGAGAGTCCGACTGGCCGCAGCCTGCACGAGGCCCTGTTTTGCTGTATTCTCGTCCGTGTGCCGGTGTCGTTGCTGCCCATCTCACACCCTCATCAAACCATGCAGCACCCTGTTTCCTCTGGCTCAGCTCACTGCGCGAAAAACGGTATTTGGAAGCGGCCGCTAAGCGCGTTTCTCGCAAAAAGTGAAAGCAGCGGGGTGGTCCGTTCGCTAGCTGGGTGACTCGGTCTAGGGACTAGACTCTCGGGGCCGTTTTGCGCGGGACGGGCTTGAGTAGACAGCACCACCATCGCTTGCGCCCCCAACTCCCCCGACCAAGACACCACCAACTGGACGCTCGCGTTTCATTGGGTCGGCCGCCAGCGTGATAAGCGCCAGCCTGCAGATCCAATCCAAGCGTGCGGGCGGCACAGAACGTGAACAGGCCAAGTCTAAAGCAACCTTCCCCAAGATGGGCCTATGCAAGCTTGCCTGAACATCGCTTCAAGACTGGTACAGAGAGGTACGACTGGTCATGCCACGAGCATGACTGCACAAGACTTGGATCTTCAATGCGAGCCTTCACATCAACAGGTTCTGTGCCTGAAGCTGGCAGCATGCAGATGATTGCATTGTCAACAGCCGATGTTCTGGGATTGTGAATGGCCATGTGCGCAGCGCGGGGTGGGAGACACCAGGTCAGCAGATAATAATTCCGCCTTCTTCTTGTCCACTCAAGCAGCATGATCCTGACGGAGAATTTGAGCAGCATCACGATAGATCGAGACAAGCAGTTATTACACCAATCTATCTTCGCGACACCCATGTTGTCGTCTAGATATGATGTGCTTCTTTCAGCTGCAGGGAAGAGCTCGTTAGCGGTGCCAATGTCGGTTTCGGTTCTCCGCCCGGATCAGCATTCTCAGCCATGTCACGCAAAACCCTTCTGATTGATCTTTGTGAACCAAACTCCCGGTCTTGTTCTGATGACTTGGTCAGATTTGATCAAGGCTAACTAGCGACTACTGATCTTGCACTCACGTGGCCACCATTGCCATGCACTCGCCAATTCCTCGTGTGCTAAGATGCGCTGACTGTCACGGCAGCAGCAAAAACATTGCTTCAGTCTCATACTCGAGCACTGCAGTCGCAATCGTCCGGTCGTCACCATGTGAACCGTTATGAAGCCGTTATAGGCAAAGCTTTATATCATGGGCAGAATCAGGATGGGCCAATCGTCCAGCACTTGGATGTCGCGCGAACGGCCGGTAAGACTTGCTTACAGACGAATCCGTTCCCATCAGCATCCCCGTGCTAGACTTTGTATGTCGCTGTCGAAATGCACGATACTTATGTACGTCAACCCTAGCCTCCAAGGAGACAACAACTGGGTGGTGATGCTGCTTCGTCACCTTGTTATTATTGTCGAGTGGTGGTCCTCGCCTCTCTCTCTCTCTCTTTCTCTCTCTCTCCCATCCCAGCTCTTCGGGATCAAGGATGCAGCAGTCACTATTGCAGGAGACGCGCATGCATGAGAAAGCAAAAGAAAAAGCACCCTGTTGTCAATCGTTATGCATGCAAGCAGGTGGGGGCTGGATGATCATCATGATCACAGCCATGCCGCTTATGTCCAAAGCGGCATGGCGTCTGGAGACCGCATCCTTCCCGAGGTCGAAGTTGACGCGTGCACGGTGTGCGAACCCTTTCAGAATTCTGCCGCTCCCCTTTGGCGAAGCTCTTGTTGGTGCGTTTTCTACGTTGTTCGCGCGCGCATTCTTTTGCAAACGGCGAGAGGCTACAGACATGTACTTGCTTCGGCTCAGAACGTACCACTCGTCGCGTGCAGCGTGCTCTCCATGGTTTCAACATTCTTGGAGCAGCTCGTGTGCTGGGTGAGTGATGAATGGACGGTTTGAGACAAAGGATTCGGCCAATAAAACCATCTATTAAGCGAACACTGGCCCTTTCCACTTAGGCAGATATTTAGCTACCGAGTCTAGGCTCCTCTCAAATCTCTTTTGCTCCGATTTCTCGTCGAGTGTGGTTCACTAGGTTTGTCACGCATATCATTTGTTTCGCCAATTTTCTTCTTCAATTTCGGCATCCTGCTGCAGGCAAGCGGTAAACGAGTTCGCCTACAGCATCTGTGTGATCGCCCAACCCACCCTCTCGGATGAGGCGCTTCTTTTCACCTGAATCGTTTCTCCAAAGTCACGCCTCTGGCAGTTCCCCATACGCCACTGCCGGAGCTTTTTGCTTTCCTCTTGTGCCCTGTTGGCTTTCGGCATGGGCCCTTCACGCCTTCGGGGTCCCCGAGAGCAATCCGCTCAACGCTCCAGGGCTAATTTAGAACAAACAGCGATGTTCTGAAGCTTGTTTGCTGTCTTTGCATCGGCACGCCCCGACGACCTCGTTGGCTTTTATGGTGCGCAATAGGAGCAAGTCCGTCTGCTTGGATCTTGCCGGCGTCAACTCTGCTCGTCGTCGGTCCGCAATTTTCTCCATTCCATGCCTTCCACGCTGTGGCTTGATCATCGGTACCCCACGTTCATGGCTGCCACGCGAAGTTCTGCTGCGATCTTAGCCATTGTGTGTGGTGATTCAGATCGCAACGGTCAGCGTCTGTGGGCTGGCCATGTTTCCTGCGTTCTCCATCGCGATCATCGAGGTCATGAACCGCGAGCGCTGATTATCAGATGCTTGGTTCACTTCCAACGCTGCGTTTTGATGTTGTCAAAGTATCTGCTGAGACCGCCTTGTCAAAGGCAAGATGGTATGGACCATTTTCTGAATTCGGCTTTCATAAAACAGACCCGTACTCGGCCGTGCGGTCAATGGCCTGCTGCAAACGGTCGCTCTCATTCCTCAGGCAAGCGGACACGTGCACGCATTTGAGGCATCATTTTGCGATACGCACCTGTCTTTTGTCTTTTCCAAGTAGAATAAGCTGTGGAGATGCACAATGCTTTTGTTCTCCCATCAGTGTCCATGAAAACGAGCTGTCATACTCACTTCCATTGGTTCGCGCAGCATAGTGCATCCCAATAGCTAACATGTGATGCCTTTTAGCAGGCGGGGAACGGCGAAGAGCTTCAATTAATTCATGAAATCATGTCACAACAGCGGTGACTTGTTCAGATGTTTTCTTCGCTCGTGCAGATCTCGAAATCCGTAAGTACGCTCTCCTATCGCACGGAGTCAGACCTCGTGGGCATGCCTGTTTATCTTTCGGCAGACCTCGCACATCGCCCCGCATGTAGAATATGCATGCATGCCCGCCTGGCCATCTTGCAAGTCTTGCCAGCCTGACCGAAGTTTATCCTATGGCTTTATGAGGCAAAGTTACCGAGCGTTTGACCTATGGTAGTTGGTTATTGCTCACTCATATCAGACGACAGTTTTCATTAACGCGCCGAAGAGAAGCACTGCAGAAAATACGCGACAATTTACGTCGAACACTTCTGGCTGCCAACTGTTGAATATTGACTTTCGGCTGTCAAACCCCTTCGCAGGCCTCAGGCTCTCAAGGTGTGCCGGGGTGCGGTGAGAAGTGCATCTGTCATCTCCGCTGACCCCATGAAAAGCCAAAGGCCTAGATTCTAGAGGACTTCTCCCGATGGGTGGATGTAGCCATGTCTCTAGGAGCTCGGTCGTTTTCGAACCCAATACTGTTTCTATGTTGTGTGGGTGGTTGCTTCATGCCTTCCACCCTGTGGCTGGGATCTGAATCAGAAACTGAGCGTAGATATCGAAGCATGCTTAGGTCATTCTTCGTTGCACCAACCTTAGGTAAGCTGTCTTTGCTTCCGGCACTGAAGATATGAGGAAGAGACATTCGGTACCAATGTCACATGGCTCACCCTGTCTTCGAGGCTGTCACGTATCTTTGAGCGTCCGTTGATCCTCCTTCGTATTGCATAACGTGTGAATAAGCACAATAAAGGAGACACCAAGCTTTAGACGTGGCTAGGCTTTGATAATGCAGTAAGACCTCGAGTGCGGTACCAACAACCAGGATCAAGCATCAGGAAGGAAGAGGTTGGAAACAGTTGCAGTAGTTCGCTGTTGATGGTTCATTTACGGGCCATAGGCTGCCCCTTCTCCTTCGGCACATTTTGGTAAGCCATCAGCCACCCACAAGTACGACGAACAGCTCCAAAAACGTCTTTTCCAACCCCCCGTGGTGCCACCACAAGATCTGGTACCGGTGGTCTGGCCGTTTTCTTTGTTTTTCCCGAATAATACTGGTGCAGCCACTTTTATTATCCCGGAGGCAGGAGGCAGTTGCAGCCGTGTGGAGTCCTGCTTGTAGCCAGCCCTTTACAGAGACCTCACTCGCTCTTTACTCTACGTACGTACCGGATAGCATGATTGAGCATCAGAATTGTTGAGGCTCTTGATCGGTCTGGACATCGGACACGCCGTAGCTGACCATCTATTGTTTTTCAACGTGTGTTGACCGCATCACAAGAGTAATACGGGGGGCTAGATAGATGTTGCACACCCTAGCAGTAGAGTCAGGAGTCATTGAGTAGAGCTACGAACTGAACGGCGATGTCTCGGAAGTTTTGTGCAAGACATAAATGCTGAGACACACTACGACTATGCCGCTCGATTGGTTGGTCCAGCGTCACCACAAGATATATAGACCGTTGCTCATCGTGTTTCTCATAGAATACAGAAGGGGTTCACTGTGGCAAAGTATTGTTGACATAGTGCATGCGACGATGTCGCTCGTTGTCATGAGTCTTGCCGATACCACATGACTCCGGGCATACAAGGATATTCTTGTCGGACAATGTGGTTCGATAGATGTAGAGAAGTCCCATGAGCAAGCAACGCCTCCGAGCCAGGTGCACAGTGCTGACAAGAGGACTTGAAACGCCTTTTGTGCAACTAACCAGTGTCCTTTTCACAGCTCGCACATACAGAGTCCGTCACTTTGTGGTATGCGGTAGGGAACGTAACCTGTTGCGTAGTTCTTGACTCATTCGTGTCTTTCCAAACGTTTTCGCAGGCGAGCTTGGAGTCTGGTCGTCGTCGGCAACTTGAGTGCCAGCAACGCAGATTTGCAGATAGCTGATTTGGCTGTCGTCCGACTCTGCGGCACGGATCACCGGGACATTTTCATCATCGGCCTGTCGAGATGCCCGTGTGAAAAGCCATCTAACATGGTGCTCATGTAGGGGACAGAGCATGAAGTAGTATTTGCTCTCGATGGACGTATGCCGAACATCGAAAACACTTGTGCTTTGACAGCTAGTTCGATGCTAGGTCTGCGTCCGGAACCTCGGTGCCAGTACTTTTGCGATCAGAATTTTGTTCCAAAGTATCACGCTGGACTGTAACGATAGTCGTGGGGCCTTGCGGGTTCTGTTGCACACATGATAGCTGCCAGACGGGCGTGTTAAGTTGTCCAGTAGGTTCAGTGTAGCGCCGCTGATTAGATGAAGCATGTCAAGATGGCTTTCGACCATAGACCACACTTACATCCTGGTAAGCATGGCAACCAAGGTCTTTTAGTGCATTCCGCATCTCGGCTAGAAAGATATGTGCACGAGGCAGTGGCCACTGCGAAAACTGTCAGTCTAGACAAGAGATCTCTTCTTCACTTGTACTAACCTTGCCAGCGGTGGTCAACAACCTCATGGTAAAGCCTTGGATATGTTCTACCAGACGAACGCGATTGAGTTCTCCAAGATGTTTGAGCGCAGGATCTTGCGACCAGCCGTTCATTGGCCATTTGAAGCGTTTCTCGACAACATCAACAAAACCAGCTTTTTCCAGTAGAGCCTTACTTTCTTTCCAGGTATTGAATGACTTGCCCCATTTGCCGCCCAGCTCTTCAATCGTTTGTCCCCAAGTATTGAAGAAGTGGTCGGGGCCCAACGTATCATCGTCGCTAACCTGTAAAGAGGGATGTCAGCCTGAGGAAAGGACGACCAGCAAGGGAGAGAAGCCGTCGTACCGGCCAAGTCGAATGCTCCATGATCTCGACATAACCGCCAGGCACGATGCACCTTAGAGCTTCACTGAAGAATAGATCCCAATCACGAATAGAACCAAACATCTCGCGAACATGGACGTAATCGAGATGGTTGTCCTCCCAAGTCCAATCTAACGAAGCATCATCAATTTCAAACACACAATTACAAGGGACAAGGTCGGGCTGAATTGGCGATAAATCAGTTCCGGTGACTTGGGCCTCGGGAAACTTATCGGCCATCTGGATTGCCCAAATGCCCGTGCCAGTCCCGACGTCCAGGATTTCTCGCGGGTTTTTGACAGGCGCCAAATGCAGCTCCCCACCAAGAGTCTCCAAATACATGGCATGACTTAGGCATTCGGCCTCGGTAGACTGTTCATCGTTTGGACCCTAGAGACGTCAGTTGTGTTCACACACAGGAATGCGATGTGGTGATGCACTGACCCAGTACTCTCCGTCAGCATATGCATGATATCTTCGTCCATTCTCCATGCGATAGTCTGTAACATAGGTCGCCAGCGTGTCGGATGTTGTAGAGGCCGCGGTCCCGGGCGAGGTCTCTGAAGCCATGCCTTGTGCTGTTACCACAACGAGGAAATGCACGATACAACAGCATGTAATGGCAATGGAACGGGTCCCGCCTTCTGAGAGAAAACGGACGGGAAAATTCAACGCAGTCTGCCCTCTCCTCTTTATGTGACTATCCAAGTAGTAGATGGCAGTTGTTGGCCAATTCTTATTAGCTGCATGTTTCTGGAGCGCCTACTTTCCGAGCAAACGCGCTGGATGCGCCAAACGCGGGAGCTAAACATCAACCCTGCGCCAGAGCTTTCGTGCATTCCAATCTATCCCTCCCTCTTTTGTGTCGCTTAGATGGGTTTGCTTGCTCGATTTATGAGGCACAAACTGAACGAATGCCGTCCCAGGCCTATCGTTTCCCTTGGCTGTGCTCTTCAGAAATGCGCGATATGCGTGAACCCATCAACCAGACTGCGAGCTCCGAAGAGAAATCTTGGCTTTTGGGCCTGTCATGGCGTGCACCCGATCCGATGGGTCTCGGGTGGCTGGAACACGTCCATCCTGTCGGTTCTTGCGCCAGCGTCCCGGCTCCCGAATGTTTGCCCTTGGAGCTGCCTCTGTTTGCTGCAGTCGGTCCGCATCCCCAAAAACCTGTCCAAAAAGCTCCAGGAGCTATGGCCTAGAGGCTGGGCGCTCCTTCCAATTGACTTTTGCAGAACAATTCTTCCGTCAACACACACCAAAGTCCTCATTCCTGGCATCACCAGATGGCAAACGCCTGTCAAGCCGTTGCCTGTTAGCTGATGAGGATTCAGTCCCCCTCTCTCGTATTCAACTCCGCTTCAAGAAGCTATTGCATGGTTCATTGGAATCGTGAAACATTGGTCCTGAACTCCCTAACGGGCTGCTATCGACAATCTCATCCAGCTTTCCATGGGCCTTCAGTACCCTGCCTCGGTATCTCGAAGCCGTTTGTCGATCATCGGTGTACCGATTCATGCTCATCTATATGTGTATCACATAATCAAGAAGGCATCAAGATCCAAGGACAATATGATCAGATTTCAGAGGTATAGTGATCAGGATACTTCTGCTACGCCCGTAAGGGCATCACTGATTCGGGCCGTGTTCCTCAGAGATATGTATCACCACGTAACTGAACCGCAGATTCGAATGGCTGCGTAATCATTGGAGCTTAACAAGAGAACAGTCCCCCCAAAAAACAAGAAGGAACAAGAGATTGTAATTGCAGTCATGAATCATGACATCTACATATCCTTGCATATGCGCGTGTCTGACCAACTCTTGGTATTCGGCCGAGGAATTCTGAATGCAGTGTCATCTTCAAGGATTGCGCTGTTGGATCACCAGATATCATGTCAGAAGCCCTGGATCTTCCATGACCAGACAGCTGATGGCGTCCGGAGAAATGCACAGAGGTCGTAAAGCCTGATGCATGAAGAATGGCTTGATGCACCGGAGAGATGTAAGTCCAGCAGCCTTGTCCCCCTTCCAATAACCACGCATTACATTGCTGTACTCAGGATTATGTTGCCGCTGTAGAATCAACCCGGGAAATATGAAACAGTGATATCGCAGATCTCACCTGGTCGTGCGTGACCAGGGCGATCGTGCGAATATGGAGTTCTGCAGATATGCCCGAGCTTGACATATCCTCATCCAGGTCTGCGGACAGCTCGATATTCTCATCATCCTCCCGTTTCTTCTCCTTGGCCTCCGTCCTTTATGCTTGATGTCGAAGAGCTGGGAGAACAGATACTGCAGTGCTTGTCAGCGGAAGAGGCAGATCTCAGTCTGTGTCGTGTTCCGTTTGGAGGGTTTCGGTATCCCCTATCATGTAAGTCTCTCTTAGGTAGCTTTTTGTCTTGCAGTCAGCATCTTCAATCTCGACAATGTCCAACTCTCTGAGATTTTCGTTGTACTTGAGAGCTTTGTCCGAGACTGTCTCGCCGTTGCTCAGGTGAAACAGCGTCCTGGCTCTGTTTGGTATATCCCTCTGCATGGGTCCCCAATATTGCTCGCAGGCGCATTCCAGTTCGCGGTACCTTTCGACCTGTGTGATGACCAGTTGGTAGCAGTCAGCGTGTTCTTTGCGAAGACGGTACATCTTGGGCTTTGCGCGGATGCGGGCGCCGGTGACAAAGTAAGGCCTTCCATTGCGGAAATGGCCTTTGTAGGTGTCGTCACCGATGAACTTGACGTACTGGATCATACGGAGACGACCAGTGCCATGGGAGTTGGTCTCGCTAACCGCCTTGATGCGACGGGTGCGGATTGTGGAGGAGGGGTGGTGACACATGTTGAATGGTGTATTTTGGGGTCGATAAGGAGGGAGTGGTGAGATGGTTGATTGTTGATGGTTGAGGGTCGATTGTTGTTGGTGCGTAGTGGATATACTCGACCTCTAGATATTTACCATGAAGCTGAAGAGTTGTCTCGATGGTGTTGGTAGATAACCCTGATTTATATTGTGGTCGTGAATCTCGAAACTGTGATCTCGGATGAATTTGGATGACTTTTTGATGACTGTCTGAGAATCGTGTTCCGAAGGATTTAGCAGAAGGAAGCGACGAGAAAAATATTATATGTGCAGCGAATGTTAGTGCGATGATTCATACTCAGAATGGGTAGTGCTTGTCGCGTCCAGACATGCTAAATGGTCTGTAATGAGCACATTAGTTCTAGGCACCAACGACAGGATTCTGTTACCGGAAAAGCTGCAAAACATGTTATCGAAGAGCACAACGATTGATCCAGAGTTATCTTTCGGCTACTGAGAGACTAGATTTGATACTGCGCCGTCTTTGGAGTGTCCATACCGCTGGCCAGGGTCATACCCTCAGAATCCATACTCGCTGAATTTGAGTCCCATCAGCACCTAAGGACAAAGTCTTACATTCGACTGGTATTGTCTCCTGACATGTTCAGCTCTTATAGTGTGGGACCGAAGACTTCTAGTGATAATTTGACAGAGACTGTTCCATATGCGAGAGTGATGTTCTGTTCGTTTGTGATAGCTTATAGACATGACTGAAGCTGAATCCCAGGAGCCAGACAGATCAATCAAGTCGAAATTTACTCAGTCCAACTTGTCTGCCTAGAAGCTTCCTTCCGTGTTACCTTCACCCATACTCTTGCTGCTACTGCTACCGCTCTGAATGCTACCCAGAATGCCGTCCAGATAGCTTGCACCGCTCCATTTCTGATGTGTGAGGACGTCACAACCAAGCTCGCGCTCACGACGTTGGACGAGGTTGACATATGCTAGCATGCCGTCGGTCTTGAACCCCTTGGCGAGCTCGTTGGTGATCGTGGCAGTACTGTGAAGACCAGCCAGTGAGATGAGCTGAAGAACAAATCTGTAGATGTGTCAGTCAAATCCGTAGTCTGGTACGTATTGCTTACCCTTCCTTGCCCAGGTCCCAGATGAAGTTCTTAAGTTGGTCTTCGCTAAATCCATGGCCCATCCAATTGAAGCTGGGACTGAGGTTGTACACGAGTTTCTTTCCGGGACACACATCTCTGATTTCTTTGGCGAAGCCTGCAGCTTTTTGCACACTCGGGTCGCCAGTCTCGAGCCATAGCAGATCGGCGAATGGGGCAAACTCGATTGCGCGCTTTGTTGCCGCGGCAAGCCCAGCACGGTAGTGATAGAAGCCTTCCTTCGTGCGTGGCACATCCCAACTGAACTGGACGGGAGAACCTGCGATGGATGCAGCAAGCTGACGACGGCTGTTCAGGGGTCGGTTACGATTTGCAACGATCTCACTTTCATACTTGGAGACCTTCTCGGAGTCGGAAGTCTGAGACTTGATGTGGGCGATGGCAGCTAGAGTGAGGACATCAGAATATGCGTCATGTTTGCAAGTGTGGTTGACTTACCCTCATCGAACGTGACAAGTTTGTGCTCTTTGGTCCACTTGGCCTCGTAGGCGTCGATTTCAGCACCTGTTGCACCTTCCTGTTCCATGACTTGGAGTGTTTCTGCCAAAGGCTCGATATCTTCGGTCGAACCAAGGATATATTCATGGTCGCGAGCATCTATAGCGCTGCTCAACAGCTTGCCACTCTCAGAATCCGTACGGGCGATGACCAAGTTTTCACAACCCATCATATCCCATTGGAAGCGTGTCGCGACTAGACGGTTGATGTGTTCGCCAACCGGAACCAGAACCTTGCCTGCCAAGTGGCCACACTTCTTACCGCCATGTAGTTGGTCCTCGAAGTGTACAGCTGCAGCTCCATTCTCGGCAAACAGCTTAGCCAGCTTCAATACTGCGGAAAGACCACCGTGCCCGGTGTCTCCGTCTGCGACAATTGGTCGAAGATAATCGGTATAAGGCGTCTTCTTCCTGTCCTCGGGAGACATCTTCCTCCTTGCGTCATAGTGCTTTCTGTCGTGCAATTGCTGTGCTTTGAAAAGACGTTGCACCTGGTTGGGAACTGTGTTGTAAGGATAGTCACCGAAGTCGGGAGAAACCTCGTTTGTGCTAGTCAAGACGGAAGAACAGGCCCATCCAGATACATAGAGAATTTCTTGATGAGGTGCTTGCTGTGTCATCTGCACAGGATCGATGGCTCCCATTGTATGTACAGGCTCTCCCTTGGCAGCTCGTTCTTCCAGAAGATTGAATAGTTTCCTGGCCATCAACGAAGACGGGTAGACTTGTTGTAAGGTTCCTCGCTTGCTGACGACATCTTCTGCAGAATAGGGTCTTTTGATGCCCTTGTATCTGGGCGAAGCCCACCAATCTTGGACTTGTTTGACTTGGTCATTGAATACTGCATCTTCAGATTCTCCAACTTTCTCTTCCGTTGACAACAGCTGGAATGAGGATGTAGGATCTGCTGAAGGCAAAGAAGGACTGACCGACTTCAGAGATGCAGACATCCGGATCGAGCTCGCTGAGATGAAGCGAGAGGTAGGGCGAGCTGCAAGATGGGCCCTCGACAATGGCCGCCGCTGGAGACACTGGATGGTTGCCCGACGCATGCTGTGAGTTGTAGTGCACTCGAATTTCCGGTCGCAGAATCTTGAGGATATCTTCTCTCACTGCTGCCAACTGGCGGGTATTGCGGCCGTCACGGAGTGAAGGTCCAAGGGTCCATCGCTCCGGGCGTCATAACCGAAGCAACCGACACCTCGGCCCTCACCCCACGTTCGCAGCGGCCAGTGACAGCACCTCCGCATTCCCCGCAGCGGCTGTAGTGACGAAGGGCGCCTCGATATCTAAGGTGCTTCCTCGAGCCATCTTTTGTTATTGTCAGAAACAGTACCTGAGATACTGTCTTCCAGAACACTCAACATGACTTCAAATTCACGCACTGCCCTGAGGGCTTTCAGAAATGTCAAGGTAAGTGACAATATTGTCCCAGTCAATTCCGACACAGCTAACGATTCATGAACAGGCTACCAATTACCGCCCAACTCTGTCTCGTATGTAAAACAGATGCGCATCTTGGTCGGAATACTCACAGTAAGGCGTAGAACAAGGCTTCGCAACAAGTACCGAGCCAACCCTCAAAGACACGCTTGCAAAAGTTATCCCTGCCAAACGTGATCTTCTCAAGCAAGTCAAGAGCCATGCTTCGAAGAGCATTGGTTCCGTGAAGGTCGAGAACACTCTTGGTGGAATGAGGTACGCCTGATCCTCCAACTCGAGAACTCCATCAAGCTAAGCCCAAGCAGAGGTCTTACGGCCATGATCTGGGAAGGTTCAGTCCTCGACGCCAATGAAGGCATTCGCTTCCACGGCCGCACCATCAAGGACTGCCAGGAGCAGCTTCCGAAGGGCAAGACTGGATCAGAAATGCTGCCCGAGTCCATGTTTTGGCTGCTTCTTACTGGTGAAGTACCAACCACCAACCAGGTGCGCGCCTTCTCTCGCGAGCTGGCACAGAAGGCTGCATTGCCTGACTACGTCGAGACCATGCTGGACAACTTCCCGCCGGACATGCACCCCATGACGCAGTTCGCATGCGCCGTGTCTGCCCTCAACAAGACCAGTGTCTTTGCAAAGGCCTATGAGAAGGGATTGAACAAGGCCGACTACTGGGAGCCAACCTACGAGGACTCCATCTCCCTCATTGCCAAGCTTCCTACCATCGCAGCCAAGATCTACCAGAACTCTTACAATGGGGGTGGTGCTCTGCCTGCCCAGCCTGATCCGGAGCAAGATTGGTGTTACAACTATGCTGCCATGCTGGGTAAGGGTGGCAAGGAGAACGAAGGCTTCCAAGACCTACTCAGACTCTACTGCGCATTGCACGGCGATCACGAGGGAGGCAATGTTTCTGCCCACTCGACCCACCTTGTTGGTTCTGCTCTCTCAGACGCTTTCTTGTCATACTCGGCCGGTCTGCAAGGTCTTGCTGGTCCCCTCCACGGTCTAGCAGCTCAGGAGGTCCTTCGATGGATTCTGCAAATGCGGGACCACATCGGAAACGACTTCTCCGAGAAGGATGTCAAGGACTATCTATGGAGCACACTTAACAGCGGACGTGTGATCCCTGGTTTCGGTCATGCAGTGCTGCGCAAACCCGATCCCAGATTCGACGCCTTGCTCGCATTTGGTGATGCTCACGAGGACATCAAGAACAACAGCCTGTTCCAGCTTGTCAAGACCAACTCGCAGATCGCGCCCAATGTGCTGAGCGAACACGGCAAGGTATGTTATATCCAACTCTTTTCGTAGTCCTCAATGCTGACTCCATGACAGACAAAGAACCCGTACCCCAACGTCGACTCCGGCTCAGGAGTACTCTTCCACCACTACGGCTTCCGCGAGACACTGTACTACACAGCCATCTTCGGTGTCAGCAGAGGCCTCGGTCCGCTCGCACAGCTCATCTGGGACAGAGCATTGGGTCTTCCCATTGAGAGACCCAAGAGCATTGATTTGAAGGGATTGTTGAAGGCCGCAGAGGCATAATTGGCGCAATGAATAGACGGAACATGACTAGACGTCCTGGGATGAAAGATATGGTAGATTCTGATTAGCATGGGCGGGCGCGGCCTTCAAAGACATGGTAGCGACGAGAATGAAAGCAAAAAGATTCCAGCAATGCCATGGGCAATCACAGATCCGGGTTATTTCCTGTCCGCCGTAACCGGGCATGTTTGACACAAATCAAGGTACAGAGCGAGTATGATCGGAGTATGACGGGCACGACTAGATTCGATGGAGAGAAAAGACTGGAGAAGGTGTGCGGCGTCGTGTCACAGCCGCACTCGCCGATTCATTCATGCTGTTGTTAGAAAAGATCGTCCGAGTTGTTGATTGATCATCGTGAGTGCCAAGATGAGGACGAAAAGTTGATCAACCCAAATCGGAGTGCCTGCGATTCTGCCACAGGGGCTACCCTGCGTCTCTCGGAGTTATCCCTGATTGGCGGAAACGAAGGACAGCTGAGCTCCCTCGGTCGCGGCCTGAACAGCTCACCATCACATGCAAATACGCTCCGGGCATACAAATTCCGCCGTCACGGCGCGGAAGGGGCAGCGCGCGCAGTGAGAAATGACTGTCAGGATGCGGCCCCTCAATGTATCCAATAATTGCCCGTGGAGAAGGTCCTCATAAGGGACCGTGGTAGCGCCGCTCCAAGGACCATGTCCACTCGAATCCTCCATCACCGTGGAGAATACCCACAAGCTTTGACATCCGTTGCATCATAGCCGACTCTCACCAAGAGCGCAATCCTTGCGGATTCTTGAAACCTTTTCTCGCCGCGACCCCTCTCCCCTCTCTTCTTCCTTCATTCACAATCAACTGAGGATGGCGAGTCGATCGAATCGTTTCTTCCGCGCATTGGGATACGCCTCGGCCGCCGGTGCCGTCGGTGCAGGTGGTCTCTACACCATCTACAGACCCCGCGAGATTCCTGGTTCAGAGGCCGCTGCTGTTCCGCCGCCAACCTACGGCGAGGGCGGTGTCTTCAACCCTCCCAACTTCCCTGAGATCAAGTCTCGCGCCGCTCAAATCGCCGACCTCAAGGCTTCTGCAGGCGCCGTCACTGGTGCCCTGAAGGATGCCGGAAACAAGGTTGCCAAGGCTGTTACCGGCTCGTCTGGCGATGTCCAGGCCGACAACCAAGGTAGCAAGGGCGAGGAATACGATCTCTTGGTCATTGGCGCTGGTGCAACCGGCACCGGTATCGCCCTCGATGCTGCCACTCGTGGCTTGAAGGTCGCCATGGTCGAGAGAGACGATTTCGCCTCGGGTACTAGCTCCAAGAGTACCAAGCTCGTCCACGGTGGTGTTAGATATCTCGAAAAGGCTGTCTGGGAACTCGACTACAACCAGTGCGTTTACATTGATCCACTTGTACCATTGCTCTCCATGCTGATGACCCGTAAAGATACAAGCTCGTCAAGGAGGCTCTCCGTGAGCGCCGCTTCTTCTTGGATACCGCTCCTCATCTCTCGTCATGGCTCCCTATTATGATTCCTATCAACAAGTGGTGGCAAGCACCCTACTTCTGGGCAGGCACCAAGTTCTACGATTTCCTCGCTGGCTCTGAAAACATCGAAAGTTCCTACTTCATGACCAAGTCCAAGGCTCTCAACGCATTCCCCATGCTGAAGAAGGACAACTTGGTTGGTGCTCTTGTCTACTACGGTAAGTCCTAGGATTCTCGATCTCGCCTGTAATTGCATTCTCTAACAGCGGCAGATGGTGCTCACAACGACTCCCGCATGAACGTCTCTCTCGGCATGACTGCTGCTCTTTACGGTGCAACTGTTGTCAACCACATCGAAGTTACCTCTCTTACCAAGGACGAGAACGGCAGACTCAATGGTGCTCGCGTCAGGGATCTGGTCGCTGATGCCAACGGCAGCTCCGACGAGTTCAACATTCGCGCAAAGGGTGTCATCAACGCCACTGGTCCTTTCACTGACTCTATCCGCAAGATGGATGACCAGAAGGTCGCTGAGATTGTCGCCCCCTCTTCCGGTGTGCACGTTATTCTTCCTGGTTACTACGCTCCCAAGAACATGGGTATGATCGATCCTCACACCTCTGACGGCCGTGTTATCTTCTTCCTTCCCTGGCAGGGCAACACCATCGCTGGTACCACCGACACTCCTTGCGACATCAACCAAAACCCCATTGCCGGCGAGGAGGAGATCAACTGGATCCTCTCCGAAGTCAAGAACTACCTCCAACCCGAGATTACTGTCCGCCGTGGTGACGTCCTCGCCGCCTGGTCTGGTATCCGTCCTCTTGTCCGCGACCCCAATAAGGCCAAGTCTGAAGGTCTCGTCCGTAACCATCTCGTCACCACCAGCGACAGCGGTCTGATCACCTGTTCCGGTGGCAAGTGGACCACTTACCGTCAAATGGCCGAGGAGACTGTCGACGAAGCCATCAAGGAATTCAAGCTCACCACTGGTCCCCTCCCCAACCCCCCTCGTGTTTCCGGCTCATCGAGATTCAACGACGCTGCTACCCTCGATGGAAGCTGCCAGACTCACCAGGTCAGACTCGTCGGTGCTCATGGCTGGAGCAAGACTCTGTTCATCAACCTGATCCAGCACTACGGTATTGAGACCGAGGTCGCTCAGCATCTCGCCGAGTCCTACGGTGACCGTGCATGGCAGGTTGCTGCCCTCTGCGCCCCTACCGAGCAACGCTTCCCCGTCCGTGGCACCCGTATCTCCGAGCTCTACCCCTTCGTTGACGGTGAGGTTCGCTACGCCATGCGCCACGAGTACGCCGAGACCGCTGTCGATGTCATTGCCCGCCGTACCCGTCTTGCTTTCTTGAACGCCCAGGCTGCTCTCGAGGCTCTGCCCAAGGTTATTGACATGATGACCGAGGAGTACAAGTGGAGCAAGTCGAGACAGGACAAGGAGTGGAAGGACGCTGTTCAGTACCTCGGCAGCATGGGTCTGCCCAAGGGCAAGCTCTCTCTGACCCGCTCTGATGTCGAGTCCGGCAAGGTCGGCAAGTACACTGACGAGGAGTACAACCTCTACGCCCGTCACGGTAAGCACACTCCATACCCATAACTACCTACACCGACTCTTACTAACGCATTCCTCCCAGACAAGCCCCAAGAGCCCCTCGAGACCGACTCCAAGTTCGCTCACGGCGAGAACCCCACCATCGAGGCCGACTCGCCCGTCAACAAATAAGCAAGAAGCTGTTACGATTAAAGACACGAAGTCCACACACACAGAATAGGTGGTGGATACACACTTTCAGAAAGATGAAGAAGTTGTACATAATGCGAGGCATGGAACGTGGATGAGAAGAAAAAGCATCAAAGGCGCTCGAGAGCAGGAATCTTGGATTTATTGCGCCTGTCGTCCTATTTTCCTTCGACCTCTTTTTTCTCCCACACACGTTGGTTTTCATTGCTTCATCTAGGATACCTTACTTGAAATTTCCTACGTTTTTTTTATCTCTATATTCTCGTTCCGCTCTTTCATCGCAAGTGATTGTTGTGGATGTATGTTATGGCCAAAAGTATTGGCCCGAGGGCGGCCGCTCGGCTTTGGGAAGTGTCTCACTCATGTTCCGAACACAAAATTCAAGCGTTGAGAACGCCTCGGCTGCATGCTTCTTCGACCGAGGCCTCCTTCTCTCGGACCTCGTCTATCAATTCGCAAACATTACTGTCTTGCAACATTGTCAGTAGTGCTTGCCATGGCAAAACGCCTCAACAGCGATACGAAAGCATCCCTACTTGGCAAGGAGTTTCACAGCCCTCGCGACTTCCCTCGAACTCCTGAGATTCTAGCTCTCAGGACCACCGAGGCTTACAGGGAGGCTGTAGAAAGGCACGATGGTTTTTGAGTGGTAGGTCATGTCCAATGAGAGTATGTCGGGCTACCACTCTTAAAAGACATTCTTGTCGAGCTAAAAAAAACATTCTGCCTTTTCATAGTCAGACATGAGGGGGTCTCTTAGAAAGGAGAGGTCCAATCTAATCTTCAATCTGGATACTCTGGACAACAAGAGCACATCAATATGCCTCACAGTGGCCCACGCCCTATTCGCGAAACCGTTGTGCATCTCTATAGTTATATATCCGCAGTCGCGTCCCACTGAGAGTATAAAGCAGGACCAACAACACCCGGAAAGGAGAGGGGCTCAGATCTCTCCTACATGGATCAGGTCGACACAATGATGCTGTAAAAATGCACAAACGTTCCTTGAAAGCGAGTATGCCTCCATCGGAAGCTCAAGATCGCAAGTGCTCATCTCGTCTCTCAATGGACAAGAGCCCAGTCTGAAAATCACCTTGCATTTCTACGTGTAGAACCGACAGCCGTGCCATATGCTGGGAGCATTGGACAGCACCAAGACAGGGCAAGAATACAGGCACAGTGATATTTCCATTGGCCTGTACATCGCGATCGAAAGCTGTAGAAATGCATGAATATGTGTTGAATCGATGGTAACTCCACTGAGAGTCCAAAGTCGTACATCGACATGATCATGAGATTTACCCCTGACATGTTTACGAACACTAGCCACTAGCCGCTAGCTCTCTCTGGACAACCACGTCGATCTCAAAAACATCGTGCATTCTGACAGCCATGTACGCAGCTCTTATGGAGAGATGGAGTAGTGCGATCTCGGTGAGGTGGTTCTTGTATACATCTAAGCAGTTGCTGCGATCAAGAGAAACAAATCAGTCGTCGACAATGTTCGCCTGCTTACGAAGACACGACACAACCCGGTCTTGACCTTTTCCCATCGACTCCTCGATTCCAAAATCCGAAGCTCGTGATCGTGTATGACACTTCTCGCCCTCTTGACGGCATCCACTTCTTCCGGTATTGTCAAAACTCGCCTTGGTAGGTGGTTGAGCTCGCATTCGGCCACGATTTCCATGGGTATGTCGCGGATATTTTGGCGTGCTTCCTTCAAGATTTTCGTGATTTCGTTGTATTTGCTTAGGTATGCGTTACTCTCTGCAAATACTGCGGTGTCGATTGCGGGAAGGAGGGAGGGGTGTTGTTGCGTCTTGGGTGGAACACCTTTCTTCATGTGTATTTGCGTGTGCATGTCCCTTCGTACCCCATCGCATGCACAGTTATTTTTCGATCCATCGATTGTCCATTGAGAGGCCGAGAGACCGAGTGCAATCTCAGACTTTCGAATGATACTGTAAGACAGGCATGGCGAAACCCCTCCCTCTTGTTCAACAAAAACAAGTCACAATGGATACTCTCAGCGAATCATGCGGCCTCGTTCTAAATGCTTAAGATTGCAAGATCATGTCGAACATGAACGTTGGCCTATTGAGAGGTGAATTCCGCTTCGGTGGCACTGACCATTTCTGAGGTACCCTTATTTCCAGACAAAGTCATGTATCTTCACAGCAGGACCGCTTCTCAAGATACGAAAAAGCTTGAATTTGAGCTAGATTGATATGATATCTGTCTGATGATCTTGAGCTGTTGGTTATGCATCACTCATCAAACCAAGGTCGAGTATCTTTCCATGTAGTCCTCACTTTGAATCTCCTTTTGTGCTCGATGACGATTGTGCTTTCGAAGAAGACGACGTATCTTGCTTCGAAGACACTGCTTGATCTGTCCCCAACACCTGCGCGAAGGCTTTGTCGGTTCTGCCACCTTGCTGGAAACTCTATATCCCAATGCCGTAGCAATTGGGCCGTTCTCCGCAATAATTTTCATGTGCTCGTGGTTTTGTTGTGAGAGTTGCTCGTCTTCTTCTGCTATTTTGGCTAGAGCACCTTCTATAGCCGATAGGGTGATGGCACCATGGCTCTCCTTCGATTTCGAGGCTTTGACGTCGCCAATGACCTTGTCGAACTCTTTCCGAGTGATCTTTTCTGCTTTCTTGCATGTGGTCGCAGGATATGGATGGCTGTGTTCCGCTGCGGAAAGCCACAATGGCGAGAACGTGTGCTCGCACTGGCCCAGATCCATCCATGTTCGTAGCACAAACTCCATACCCGCATCGGCTCTTGTAGCTTCTTCAAACAGTCCGTTCTCAAGTATGCTTATATCATGGAACACAGAGCAACGCGAGCAGACGAACAATTTCGATCGGTAGGTCTGGTCTTTCTTGAGATCCGAATCACTTTCGTTCATCAAAAAGGCGAGATTGAGTTCGAGACATCGAGTCATCTTATGCTTGCAGACCTTGAACAGATTTGCCGAGTCTCTGACGAAATCCACAGTGGTTATGCGGGCTTGATCCTTGGTGAAGAAGGCGCGCTGTGTCGTACGTAGGATGAGTCTGCCATCAACAATCTTTGGCTCCATGTCGAATTTGGCCAAGAAAAGTGTGCCTTGTTGGTTGTTGACGAATTTCCAAGGGGTGTGCAGAGATAGTGAGTTCAGAGGCGCGCCGTGTGCTTCGCCCCAGCAGTGTCTGTTCATGACCATCTGAACATTCTCAAATTGTAGGCAGACGTCAAATTCCGGCCACGATAGCCATGATGTTTTCTCTGACGACGGACACACTAGACGCTTCTCACCCCTACCCACTTCCGGTTTTGGATGGAACTTTTGGCAATAGTCGCATAGTAAATGTGTAGGTGTATCCTTTCTCAGAAGTCTCATGAGTTCCAAGTACTCGTGGTTGCGATTCTCAACACCCGGATAGCAGCAAGGGTACTCCGTATCGTAACATTTCCCTGGTGAAGCGGTTGGATCTAGTCCTTTGGTCCATATACTCTTTAGTAGAGGGCTGTAAAAAAGATCCTTGCATGTCAACGCTAGACAAGCGGTACTGGATGCAGGAAGGTGATCCGTTATCTCTAGAATCAGTTACAAGGGAAGGATGACCAAGACAATACATTCGGTCGGAGTCCAAGGTATGTATTCTGTCGTTGATGACATGATTGCTGCAAAGATATTTCGTGATAGAGACCAGGAGACAGAAATGGTCCAGGGAGAACAGTAGTAATATGTGTCGGCTAGAAGATCTGGAAGTAGAAGATGGGACCAACGTGGTCACATCATTTTGTGACTCTGCAAGAGAGTTAGTCATGATCTTGAAGTCTGGCAAAGCAATGGCTATAGCAAATTTGAGCAAGATTAGGGAAGCGGAAGCAGTGGCCTATGTATTCGCCGCCTGCAATTTCGAGCGCACCTAGCTTCCAGTATCTGCAAAAGTACACCATTTTTTCTCGCATAGACGCAGTCCACTGGAAGTCACAGTGGAAACCTGCCTATACTTCAGGGCCGCGATGTCGAAGATGTGCATGGTGTTACAGACCACTACCGCCTGAAATGCAAAACGGTGTACCATCCACCGACAGCATCGCAGATATGTTTGCGCAATTTTACCGCTCAATCACAATGGGTAAGCCGGAGAAGATAGCATTTGGTTTTGTTTCTTCAAACTCTCAATGGGCAATACACTGACACAAGATGAACTGTTGTATCCCTACAGCACATTAAAGCTTTGAGCACCAGCGTTGGGAGTGTCCTAATAAGTTCCAGTCATTCTTGATGTATGAAAGAAATACTAAACCGAATGAATCAAAGCTTCAACCTCATCCCAAGATCTAGGTGCTGTAGTCAAGTTCTCACATCCATCCTCCTTGACCAGCACATCATCCTCGATACGCACACCGCCGACATCCCAATACTTCTCCAAAACACTCTTATCCACGAATTTGGCGAACTTCTCCTCCTTGAGAGCGGGCTCGATGATGAAGCGGCAGAAGTAAATGCCAGGCTCGACGGTGACGACTGAGTTGGCAGGAACGGTACCTCTGATGCGGAGGTAGCGGAACATGGGATCGGGGTCTTCGTAGTCTGCATTGCCGCCGCAGTCGTGCGTGTCCATGCCGAGATAGTGTCCGAGGCCATGAGGGAGGAAGAGAGTAGAGACGCGACTGTCGAAGAGTTCCTTCTTGTTGCCGCCAGTCAGGATACCGAGGCGACGAAGGCCGTCGATGGCGATCTCATGGGCGAGAGCGTGAAGGTCCTCCCAGGTGACGTTGGCCTTCAATGCCTTCATGCATTCGGCTTGCATCTCGTCGACAATATCATAGATTTCACGGCTCTCCTTTGTGAATTTGCCTTGAAGAGGATAGGTGCGGGTGATATCTGAGCAGTAGCAGTTGTACTCGCATCCAGCATCGATGAGAAGGTTCAACTTTTCGGATAGAGGGAGATCGTTGTGAACGTAGTGGAGGGTTGCGGCGCTGGGACCGGAAGCGCAGATACATCCATAGGCTTGCTCACGGCCACCGTTGCTGATGCAGGCGCCGACGAAAGTACCCATAAGCTCTCTCTCGTTACGTGCGTTCTTGACCATACGCATGACTTCTGTGTGAGCATGCGAAGAGATAGCATTGGCATGACGGATGAGGCCAATTTCGTGCTCGTCCTTGACAACACGGCATCTTTCGATTGCGTTCTTGAGCAGGTCCCAGTTGGTCTCCTCGAAGGAGAGGAAAGTGACATGGTCTGCAACTTGCTTGGGAATAGCCAAGATGGTTTTGTGAGGGGTTTCAGGCGATGTCAAGTATGAGTTGACTTCCGTGGAAGGCTTGCAAGCATCAATGTCGTACCTACCTGAAGTTAATAGAAGCCCGAATTTCGATAGTTACATCACTGACTTCTCCAATGCTTCCTTCTCAAGAAGTGGTAAGCCTGACCAGATGACGTCCTCAGGATCGATAGGGGGGATGAAGAGTGTCAGATGATCGTTCTTGATGTCGTATGCAAGGTATGCGTCAGGTACGGCGCATCCAGAGAGGTAGTAAAAGAATCTACGTTGGCTAGGAAGAAGTTAGTTTCACGAAAAGCATCGAAGATAAATTATTTCTCGTATTGCTTCAGGTTGTGAAGATAATATCTGAGAAAAATTGATGGACTTGTTGGCTTACCGGAAGTGTGCAGCTTGGTCATCATCCTATACCATTCCATCAGCAAGCCATACATGTCATACTAGCCGCTGTTCAACCACCACCATCTGAACCAGCGCAAACACTCACTTCAACCATAGCGGTCTTCTGCGCCTCCAAGTAGATAACACCCTCCTTTGGACCGCCATTCTCAGCGATGTATTCAGCTACACGTTTGGCGTGTGCCTTGGCGGGGTATTTGCCCGAAGGTGGGGGTGGGAGGTCGTGGTTTGCGAGACCCATGTTTACTATTCGAGGTGTTTGGAGACGGCTTGGAAGAGTTAGACGAGGTCAAGGGTTCGAAAATCAAAAGTTTGACGGTTCGTGAGTTTCGATAACACACAGATTGGTCAGGATACGGAATGCCAAGGCGGATCGCCTGCCTAATTTGGCCTGTATAGAGTGAATAGCTTGAGGTTTTCTGAAGCAGAAGAGTCGGCACGCAGAGGTGAATAGTTCGATAATTGTTCATTCAATATACATAAGTCGCCGCAGCATCAATGCTATACCATCTCCTCGCACCAAAAACCAAAATACAAAGGTCTGAGAACGCCGTCCTTGGGTAATGCCATTACTTGTAATAAGACTCCAGAAAACACACAAAACGCCCATGAAGCATAATGTTTGGGTATAGTCCCAGAGATCTAATCCTTCCAGCGATTGAGGTATTTCTTCATATCGGCCGCGGTGGGCTGAGTAGCAGCAGATGCCTATTTCCAGACTTGTCAGTAAAGCTGTACAGAAGCAGTGGTGAAGAAGGTCTGGACTTACGGGGTTCTCTCTACTCGAGGCAGTGAAAGTCTGAGACTCAGTTGCGGTGTAGGTGATGGTAGCTGGTGGCGCATATGTCTTGAAGATGGTGAAACTCGTGCTCGGGTTCATCATGGAAGGGGTCTTTGCGGTGATCTTTGTTCCGGGCATGGGTTGAATGGGAGCGTACTTGATGAGGCCGGTCTGGAGGTGGTAGGGTACGGTGTACATCTCTCCACCGATGGCGGCGGCGCCAGTGGCAGCAGCAGCAGCCAAGTTGTGGGCAGCGGGAAGACCGGCGGCAGTACTGGAACCGACGGCTGTGATGCCTGCAATCTGAGCAGCGCTGAAAGTGCCAGTCATACCTGTGAGACCGAAACGCTTGCTGTAGACGATGTCCTGGCCGCCGTCGACGCCGACCGAAACCATTTGCAAGAAGCTAGAGAGAAGGTCAGAGGGATTGGTTTGAACAGAAAGGGAGGCGAAGACGTACTATCCGTTAGTCGAGGTTTTACCAGCGGTGAGCGGAACGGTGAAGGTGATGGTGCCTGTAGTGCCTACATAGGCGACGTTTGTTTTGATGGTGGCAGCAACTGCCTGTAGGGAGGGTGGGTCAGCACTTGACCATGCAATATTTTTGACAGCGACTCAACGTACGACAGAGGCAGACGTGGCACCACCGGCCATGAGGTTCAAGGTGTAGGCGCTGAATTGATCGATTGTGGGCGATGTTCCGTCGTCAGTCCAGGTGATTGTCATGGCAGTGCCTCCAGGGATCTGAACGCCGGCAGCAGGAGATGTGAATTCGACATCGGCGAAGGCGGTGGCTGCCAGAGTGGCCAGCGCCGTCAAGACTTGGAAGCGCATTGTTTGTGTATTGTGTATTGCGTTTCTTCGACGCGCGGTGTTGAGGGGCCCGACGGGGGGGACAGTCGGCGGTGCTGCAGCTGATGGGCGAGGTTCGAGATGCGACGGGCGTTTATGGTATGGGTATGAAGGCGGTAGCGGCGAAGAGGAGTGTGATTGTCCGGTGGTCGAAAAGTCACAGCAATATGGAAAAGGCAACAAATACGAGAGTCGACATGGATGCGACAAGGCCTTGGCCATTCGTCGTCCGCCTCTTTCCAAGCTGCCGATCTCCGTCAGCCTCACCCCTGAACAAGGTTTCAAACTTTCTACAAATTCCCCGCCAACATGTCCTTTAATTAGTACCTTTTGTCTCCTTTTACCTTACTTATTTCTTCTCCCTCCCTTGCACCTGTGGCATTCTGATACCAAAGTTGTAGTGGTAATCCATGGGCAGCTTCTCTTGCTTGGAGAACACAAAGCCATGTCGCTCGTACAGACGTCTTCCGGCTGGTGACGCGGCTATGTAACATTCGACTTGAGCCTCGTCTGCCAGAGCAATTCCATGTTTCAAAATGAGACTTCCAGCACCACGACCTTTGTATCCTTCTGCTACCATGAGTAGCTCCATGTCTGACCAATCATGTCAGTTGTAGTCGAGAGACAGGCTAAATGGCTTACAGTAACGTTTTCGGGCCTCCATCATCCCATGCCTATTCCGCTGGTTATTATGAATGAAGTCTTCTTGCATACTACCTTTGATCGTCCCCGCCATCTCGTATTGATGCATGCCGAATGCTTGCAAATGTTGGAAGTAAGCGCTAGAATACACGAATCTTGATGGTGTTCAGGGAAAAATAAAGTTCATGACGATAAAGTTGCCTATCGAACACTTCTATGACAAAACAAGACCCATGCCATGCAAAAACCAAGCAAGTTCAGACCTCCCAATTAATCGTCCTTGCCCCTCTTGCCAGCGCCCGCACTGGTGCCGCTCCTCGCTCTGTCTTTGAGCGCCGCAGCATGCGCAAATGAAGCACTACTGCTCATGCCAGGTCGACCATTGTTCTCAGAACCTTGACGCCCTCTATGCTGTTCTTCGTCCTCTTCATCCTCTCCAATTTCAAAGCCTTCGGCCATCTCGATCAAATCATCAATGCCGCTAGGTCCCCCTCTACTCGCTACTCCTCGACCTGACTGCGGTTCACGTGAGGTACTGGCTTTTGCTGCCATCTTGCGCATCCAGCCTTCGACCGCTGCGCCCACGTTCTCGATATTGATTGATGGCGATTGCGCATGTGTTAGCCCAGGCGTAAAGGGACTCGGATCATCGGAGTATGTCGGAATGTCTGGAAGATATAGGTTTGATTGGTTCGGCGGAGGTGCAACGTTGGGAAGGTGGCTAGCGAACATCTTATTCAAGCCGTCTTGAGCAGGTCCCGGTGACTTGACGTTCTTGCCCATAGTTCCAACACCTCCTGGACCAGCCAGATAACTTGGGAAATAAGCGTTGCCGGCGTTGGATAACCTTCTGGTCCCACGCGGTCGTTGAGGAACCTCTTGCTTGGGAGAATCCAGAGGGTTCTCGTGTATCACCGAACGGTTCAAATCGAGCGAGGCGGAGGGTGTGTCGATATCCGAATACGACTGAGATTTTCGTCGAGCGGGAGGGAAGAACGCAAGGTTACGGCGGGACGAGCGAGCGATCTCGGTAGGTTGTTTGCTGTTGGGCAGTAACACCCAGGCATCGTGCTCCCATGTTGCTTCCGGATCGTAGGAAGAACGACATGATGAAGATGACGGGCGATCGCCATTTGTGGATACAGATTCATTCCTTTTCCTGCCCGTCGGGACGGGCGTCTTGACCTCCTCTATGGAGGTCGGAAACGGGTTATTCTCCTGAGTGAGCTGGTACAGGTCCTCACTCCCATTAAGTCGAGTACCTTTCACAGCACACTGATCAACAGGAAGCAGGATGGTCTTGCGAGCCTGTATCCGATCATTAGGCCACATACGGTTCGCTCGCCGTAAAGCGGACGGATGAATGTTGTATTTGATAGTGATGCCGGCTAGCGTATCGTCAGGCTTGACATGATGAACATAGACCAAGGCATCTCTGTCATGACCATTTTCGGGAGGAGCGGAAGCTGAGGGACCATCTTCAGAAGAGCGACGCTTGTAGTGGCCGATAGTGTTGTGTTCAGGGGTTGCGTTCATGAGTTGTCTCCTCTTTTCAGCTCTTACCAAAGACTCCCTCTCTTCGCGCGACCCCACACCGATGGCAGGGGAGGATGTCGTGGTCGGAACACCCCATTGCTTCGGAGGGGCACTGGTGTTCCGCGTAGAAGTCGAGTTGATCGAAGGCTTACGACGTCGAGGCGAAGCGCCTGCTTTTGAGTTCCCAGGAGCAGGAGTCAGTAGATCCGAGGCCATACCCTGTATAGCGGACCATGAGTCTCCGAAGAAGGCCGACAGAGTCGCGGGCGACTGAGCGCGATCGGGAGCGAGCCGACTCATGCTTTTCGCAGGTCGGACGGTCTGAGAAGATGCAGTTCGCGGTAATCGTGTACTCGGCATGGGCGATGGCTCGCGGGACTCGAAAGGAGAAGGTAGCGGCGAGGCATGGCGTGCCATGGGGGTCAGGGTAGCTGGAGCTTCATCGTCAAGACCAGAGATGAGTCTGGGAGCTCTTGGGCGTAGGGTCGACGACTGTGCTGTCGTCGAGCTAGTGCGCGAGCTCATGGCCCAACAGACATGTGGTCAGGTCTGTCACGGCTCCTGCTGGACAAGTAGGGTAGCTGCTGCTGCTTGTCTACTCCGTCTGGGGATAAGCTCGGCCTTGTTATTTCCGCTCCTCGATGTCTCGTCTCGTTGGTACGTGAAAGCGGCTTCCAGTGTACGTTGGACGGATCTGCGAGCGGTACGAGGCAGGGAAGGACAGATTGCTTGTCGCCGCTAAAGATGTGAGCGATAGATGCAAGTTGATGCCCCTCGGTATCTCGACAACAGCCCCAAGACTCATGAGAACCCCCAAGCCAGTGCCTCGTCATACAGTCCGTGCGTTCCTCCGGTCCCGCCGCTAGCAATCGCGCCCTCATTTTCGAAACGCGTCCCTGAACTTGTTCACACTTGCACAAAGTCATCTCTCGTGGCCATTCCTGGAGTTATTCAGCCCTGTAGATATGCACCATGGCATTCGAAACCACTTCCAAGCCTAGAGAGAGTGACGATCTTGGGTCCCTCTTTGATCATGGTTGAAGATGCTCGAGTAACAAAACAGAGTAATATTTGATGCTGACTACTAGTAAAGCTCCAACCAAAGTATGTAACAGCAGTGACCTTCGCGCCTGCGTAATCCTTCTTGTGCGTCTCGGTATACATACTTGATTGTCTCATACTCGTGAGTAGCCCCACAGGCCTTACCCCTGTCCACACTCGATCGCCTTTTCATCCCACACCCACTCTAGGTGTACTGCCAAGCACCGGCTGTGATGTTCTGGTCGTGGACGAGAGCGTACACACCGACACACGAGCTGGAGAAGCTGACGCCAGCCAGACGTGCGAAGAGTTGCCAGGCTGTCGTGTTGCTGCCTGGGGGAACGACAGGGCAAGTGACCAGGTCCTCGCCGTTGGGTCCGAAGTAACCGCCGCCCTCGTAAGCGATGCCACCACCGTAGTAACTGAGGTTCCACTGGGACGACGAGTGTGCTTGGGTGAAGGCCAGAGCGCCGTCTTTCTGCCAATAGATGCTTTGTCCGCCCGGGACCACGGTGGCCTGCGTCGCTCGGTTAGTGTTGTTCCATCACTGGGCTTCGTTCTTGCTTACCATGTATCCGTTGCCGATGAGGGTCATGTCATTGGGGAAGGAGGAGCAGATGCTTCCGACGTTCGATGGGCAGTAGGTGGCAGCGTGTCCTCCGACCCAGAAGTGGTTGCCAGAGGCTTGGATAGGCTGGCCGCTGAAGTCCTGGTCAGGGTTGCTGGCGGTGAGGGTGAAGGTTCCGCTGGCCTTTCTTGGCTTCTCCGAGAGGTCTGTTCCGTTGCAGCTGGTGTTCGTTAGCGATTGTGTGATGGATCTGATGGATGAATGATGACAAACTTGTAGCGGTAAGGTGTGTAGCAGGCGCCGGCACACTCTTCCATGGGTTCGCCGTTAACGACCGGGCAGAGGGCGTTACTATCGGCTCCAGCTCTGCAGGCATAACTGCTGGGGTTGTACCACTGACTTCCACATTGCCTGAGGGCGAGATCGGTCGGGGCGACGACGACGGCCGGAAGAGGCGTGGCGTGCGTGAGGGCCAGCAAGCCAGCGAGGGCGGTCAGAGAGTAAGTAGTTGACTTCATTGTGGGTGTTTGTGGGTATGATAATTGATGTTCTTTGATGTGTTGATGATGAGAAGAGAAAGGAGGAGAGCGTTCTCCCTGGGAAGTAAGGCGAGAAGCTCCCTGTTCGTTGCCTTGAGGCAGGTACTTGTATTGCACTTGCCTGTTCATGAGAGCGAAATTCTCCATGTTCTACACCTTCGTACCTGCCTTCTACCAGCCGGCCAAGCTATATGACACCAGCCACAAGGTGTAGCTTCCCCCTCTCCAAGAGCCGTGCGATCAATGTCGCTATCCATCAAAATACACACAATGTGATTGGAAAATCAGGGGATGTCCGGTGAGAGGCCAAATAATTCGAGCTCTCAGCGGAGCCTCTCTGGATATACAATGACACTGTGCATTTGGATAGCTAGACTTTCGGAAGCATCTGGTGCTTGAGATAATTGCGGACAACCCGACTCCCTGCGCTTGATTATAAACTCGAAACGCTTAGCTGGGTTCGTAAGGGAGGTGTGATATGGTGATAGATGCCCAGGCCATCATCGCGCAAAGCCCGTACCGAGCATGGAAACAAAAAGTGACCAGTCGTAGATTTTCGTGCTCATGCGGGCGTGCCCAATATGCATGGTTGTGTGATCGGCATGCATGCATTACACCGGCCAAAACCTGGTTTGAGTGTCAAAAGGTCAGTAGGTTATGCATGGCCTGATAGATGAGAACAAAGAGGCACCGCTAAAGCTATGAGTGGCACGTTGACAGGGGACAAGGTTTCAAGGAGTTTCAGGAGGACGTATAACCATTACGATGCAGTCGAGACATGTAGAGTCTGGTGGTCTACTGGTATCGACCTTCAGCTTCTGAACTCGCATCTCATGGACCCAGGCAGACAGCAAAAGCAATCTTCGTGCAGTTGTTCTGTCCCAGTCCGTGGTACCACAGACTCGTTGCTGCCTCTGCTGCATAAGTACTATGCGTGTGACCAGCACTCGGCCATGTCATGCACTGTTTCTTGCTCGGGACCGTGTCCGAGAGCTCTGCCTCAATCCTCATGTGAATATCCATAACGACACTGGTAATCCGTTGTTGTGCAGCTATGATATCATCATTTTTGGTTGTCCTTCAACTCAAGCACCTGGTAAAACTGGTTAGCGACCGGAAGGGAAGTTTCAGAAGGTCAACTTGCCATGTCGACCCAGTTTCCGCCACCGAAAGTGGCCTTACTGGGACCCTTGTTCTCAAATCCGAGCTTCTCGTAGAACTTGACAAGCTCACCGTGTGCAAGCAAAGCAATCCTGTCAGCGGCCTGGACATAGCCCATACGCTGATAGAAGGCTTTGAGCAGAGTCGAACCAAGACCTTGGCCTTGCAGGGATGGCAAGACGGCCAGGCTGTGTACAGCAATGGTGCGGCCTTCTTCTCTGTGGCCAACGCTGCTCGACGAGGTACCGGAAGTTTTCCAGTCTTTCGGAACTTCCATGTCCTCGTCCATGACAGTAGGGTTGGTGGTCTTGGTCACGACACAGTGAGCAAGGAGTACAGACTTGCGCGCCGGAGCTCCGGAGTATACATGGTGAGCACTGGATGCCGTCTCAACCGATGCAAGAGGAGAAGAAGGGTCGTTCATGTCGACAGAAGTGAAGAGACCGAGACAGAGGCCACCACATTTCGTGAAGCGATACTCGAACTGTGTGCAATGTACGTTAGCTACAATAGTCGAATAAGTCTTTGTCTCAATCACAAAGTCAAGAGAAATGGACAGAGATGCAGATGGTGCTCCCATAGCCATAAGATGATTGGCGCTATGTTGAATAGGCGACCAAATCACGTGTAGGGGTCGCAAGGGAAAGCATCATGCAGCAAGAAGGGTAGTACGATACCTTTTCTCTGGTTGCACGCTCTTCGGGTGGGAACGTGGCGTCCTCCAACTTGACAGCGCTGTCAATGTCGGAAGTGGTCAGAGTCTGGACGTAAGGCTTGATCTCAGCAAGGTGATCCTGCTTCTCCATATCACGAGAGATCTTGTCCTTGGGTTCATCTTGATCGCCTCTCATCATGGCGGCCAGATCGCGGGGCATGTCGGTACGAGGCACGTGGTGATCAGAGATGAGAATTACAAGCAAGGAGATAGGTGTGAGGGCAGAATTAATCCCTGGCGTGTGAACGTTTCAAAAATAGGACGAGAATTGGCAAAGAAGAAGTGAGTTTGTCGAAGGGTTACTCAAGCATTCTGCCTCACAGACTTGCGGGTTGGCAGTGACGTCTGGCAGCATGCGCATGGGCCATGGTGGGGTGAAGGATGGATGGCATCAGAGCGCGTCAAGACAACGAGAAACAGGTCTCAGCCATGATGGACTTGACAGGTCAAAGGCTTAGATGAGGATACAGGAGAGGGATGCACAGAGCTGCACGACTGCAGAACAATCAGGGAGAAACGCGGTTTGAATGCGACCAAAGGCGACAAAAGAGGGGCACTCGGCAGCATCATGACAGCGATAGATGTTTGACCGCCAATCTGCCAGCGACTTGTCATGCACGGCTGCATGGCGCATCTTTGGTAACGGACAGGAGAAGCAAGAGCAGGAGTAGGAGCAGGAGCAGGAGCAGGCTGCGAAGGCGGGCTTCAGTTATTTCAAAATATATATGCTTGTGCAGTCTAATCCACGTGTCTGTCGTTGATCGTCCAGACTCTCACGGCTCTTGCTCGCCTTTGCCTCCGCAAGCTTTCAAGGCGCTTCCACGAGCTTCGGTCACGGTAGACTCTCACAGTCTCGCTCACTGTTTACATTACTCATCACGTCCAAGTGCAACAACCAAGAACATCACCAACGCCGGGTCATCTATCCAAGACACAAGACCAACTTCTTTCGCCGCCTGTCAACCTCTTTCAGCGACGTGCATATCCCCATCCCACTCACGTCTACGCAAGGCAGCCTCCCCCAGTCCAGCAACTATGTGAGTACCGTGACACTCGACCATTCTGGACATTCTGTTTTCGACCACACATGCTGATGCGCCATCGAACAGGGTGCAAGTTACCATTCAAATAAACGCCCCCGGCCATGCTCTCGATGAGGAATTCCTACCGCTCGACGCCGACATCTCGTCCACTCTTGCCGATCTCAAGAAGCAGGTCCACGACGGCACCGGCTTCCCCATCCCCTCGATCCAGTTCTTCCTCAACGGCGCTCCAGTAGTCGGCGAGACAAACACTCTGGAACAGGCAGGAATCAAGAATGGGGAGATGCTCTACATGCTAGTCCGCGACCAGAACAACATGCCCCGTCAGCAGGCCCGCCCACCACAAGCCCAGCCACCGCAACAAGGCCGTTTCAGCAATGACCAGATCGAGACCCTGCGTCTACAGCTATTGGGCAACCCCCAGGCCATGCAACAGGTCAGCCAGGAGAGACCTGAGTTGGCCGCCGCCGCCTCGGATCCCGCTCGTTTCCGTGAACTGTACGTCAGCTCTATCCAGCAGGCCGAGTCTAGAGAGCGCGAGAGACGCGAGCAGATGCAGTTGCTGAACGATGACCCCTTCAACATCGAGGCTCAGCAGAAGATTGAGGAAATCATCCGTCAAGATCGTGTCATGGAGAACTTGGAGTATGCCTACGAGCACAACCCCGAAGGTAGGCCCATCTAGCCTCCATAATCCGCCACATGTGCTAATCTTATCCAGTTTTTGGCCGTGTGACGATGCTCTACATCAACTGTGAAGTAAATGGCCACAAGCTCAAGGCCTTTGTCGATTCGGGTGCCCAAACTACCATCATGTCTCCAAGCTGCGCTGAAAACTGTGGTATCATGCGTTTGATCGACAAGCGTTACTCTGGTATCGCTCGCGGTGTTGGCACTGCCCAGATTCTGGGCCGCGTGCATTCGGCCGACATCAAGATTGGCAATGCCGTGATGCCTTGTTCTTTCACCGTCATGGAGGGCAAAGATGTCGATCTTCTGCTCGGCCTGGACATGCTCAAGCGTTATCAGGGTTGTATCGATCTTCGTCGCAACAAGTTGGTCTTTGAGAGCAACGAGGTTGATTTCTTGCCCGAGTCCGAATTGCCTAGATCCTTTGAGGAGGCTTTGCAAAACGAAGAACATATCAAGGGTCCTAACGGGACCGAGATTGGCACCAAGTCAGGCACCGTTACTCAGGCCGGCCCTTCATCGCAACAATCCAACGGCAACTTTCAAGGACAGGGTCGCACCGCTGGTGAACCATCTAGCAGTGGACCCGCAGTACATCCTACACCTGCAGCCTCCGCACCCGCCAGGGCAGCTCCTACGCAAGCCACTCCGGGAAGCAAGCATCCAGAGTCAGCCATTGAGCAGCTAATTGGCCTTGGCTTCTCTAGACAGGAAGCCATTTCCGCTTTGGACGCAACAGATGGCAACGTCGAGTATGCTGCAGGTCTTCTTTTCGGATCCGGTTAAATGAAGAAACAAATGCATCACGAAATCTACGACAAAGGGAGGTTCGGAATGTCTACCATCGAGCATTTTCACGGCGTTTTTTCTTTTCACTGCACAGCAGGTGCTCTCGATTCAGGGTCGGGAAGGCGGAATGGGAGTTATAGAGGTGGGGCTTTCCTTTTTCATCAGAATTTCTGTCTCTTTGCTACCACCTGTTTTTATTCGGCATGGCCCCCCATATGACTTAAATCATAACCTCAATTACCCCTCTGTTTTTCTGGGCTCCTTCCGCCTCATAATGTCGTTTCCATTTCGCGTTTCCGTCATTGAAAAAAGCCATAGAGCCATTCGAAGTCATCATTCGTCCCTTTCCTTGCTGCCCCGAGAACACACAACGCAAGACCAGTTCACCTGTTCCTCCCAACCCCAAGTCTGTCAACGCCACGACTCATGCTCGCTCGACATCAGAAAAGAAGCGACACGACCTGCGGGACGATTCAATCCAAAGTCTGCGCAAACATGAGATTGACACAAGACAAACCTGGCATGCTGTTCTGCGGAGATCTTAGTCAGAGGACATCGCCTCATAGAGAGAAGGGGTCTCGAGAGTCTCAGGGACCTGATCCGTCATGGGAAAGATGAAGTTGAAGTCCATCTCGGATGACTTATCCTGGTCGAACGAAAACTCGTCGTCGGAATTCTCGGCAGCCTCGGTGACGTGGCGCATGGCGTAGTAGTCAGCCAAGAAGTCACCCTTGGAAGTCTCTGCCATCTCCTGGTTGAGAGACGTGGTTTCAGAAACGGCATTCATGATGCGAGAGATGCTTTCGACGTCAATCTCGGATGTCTTCTCCTGGTCAAACGAAAAGTCATCGTCGAAGTCCTTGATAGTGTCGGTTGTGTTGTCCATGGCAGGAGAGTCGGTCTTGGTGTCACCACCAGCAAATTCCTCCTCCTCCTCCTTCTCGAAAATGAAAATGAAGTCATCATCAGTGAACTGAGGAGCGTAGGCCATGGCAGAAGAGCCAGCCTTGCGGCGACCCTCAGCAATAGCCTCCTCATCTTCGAGGATGAAGTTGAAGTCATCGTCAACAAACTCAGAAGTGCGGGACATGGCAAGAGGTCCTGTCTTGAAGCCGTCCTTGGAAATTTCCTCTATCTCACCGAGATCGAAGTCATTGTCAACGACCTCGGCGACATCGTTCTTGGCAGGCGAAACCAGAGGGAGTGGCTTGGAGTTGTCGACAGCGCGCTTCTCCCGGATCAATTGCATCATCTCATACCAGGGAATGCTGGGATAGAAGGAACACTCGTCCGAATCTGTGTCACTGGCGGTTTCCTTGCGCATCAAGTGACGCCAGTTCTTGCGTCTGGGTTTGGGCTTGCTCAACTCGAACATGTATTTCTCTCCCCTTCTGAGGACATCGGCAAGTTGTCCCTCGATGTAAGTCTTGCGACACATCTCATCATAATCGCTGAGGGTAAAAGGCTCCAGTTCGAAACACAGAATGTATCTTGGACCGCAGATGGGCATTTCGGTGACTTTCCTGGGCGGCTTGTCACCAGGTGGAAGATCGGGCGTCTTGTGAGGCGACTGACGAGGCGAGATGGAGAAAGACCTCACTCGAGTCTTCATCCATACGATGTTGGTAGACTTGTTGGCGATGTCCTTGCGAACCTTCTTGAGTTCATCCTCCTGGGACTGAAGAGCCAGAGCATAGAACTTGAGCTCGTGGTCTGGAAGCTGCTCACCTCTGTTGTAGCGGTGGATAATGTCCTTGAACATGGCGATCTGATCATCCTTGGGCAACGTGTCGTGGATGATGTACTCAGGGTACTGGTCCATGTTGACTCTCTCGACTGTGGACTTGATGTAATGCTCCTTTTCCTTACGACGCACAGCCTCTGTTCCTTCGTCCATGGCGGCCAGTTGCTCTGGTCCATTCATGGCATGGAAAGCTTTCACAAGCTTTGTACGAAGGCGGCGATACTCATCAGAGGCTGTGTCGACACCACTCTCCTTCATAGCGATAAGCTGATCGTGGAATGGCAGGACAATCCGCTTGAACTCCTCAAACGCGTCGTACAGCATTCTGGTCTGACGCTCATACAGCGATTCGAATCCGCCGGAGAACTTAGGGCGGCGTACGAGCTTCTTTCCGACCAGGTAGTAGTGATACTGGGTCAACGAGACTGCATCGTCGAAGTACTCGAAGGCCTTTGCCATGTCTCTGGCGTCTTGTTCCTCGTCTCTGATGCGCTGACGGCGAGCCTTGTCATCCTCGAACGCCTGTGCAGACTCCTTCGTGTGGAAGGGGTAGAGGGTCGTCTCACGGAGACGGGCACGCTGCTTGTCGTCAAGGTGCTCGTAGTTCGGCATGGATTGGAGTGCCTGATCATGAGCACTCATGTCCTCGCCGTCGACCAAGAAACCGAGGCCAATGCGACGCAAGAGCTTCTCCATGACGGAACCATTCTTCTTGGCCAGGTTCTGTACGAGTGTCAATTCGGGTCGATGTATGACGAAAGGGGTAATGACTTACTCTCTTCTTCAGACGCTTTATGTCGTCGACTCTGGCACCGAACTCCTCCTCGCGCCATTCTTGCACGTCGGCAGCCGACCTCTCGTGGGCACACTGTGCGGCCAGGGCACCGGGGGGCTTGTTGCTCGCCTGGTAGTAGTCGTTGCCGGGACCCGGTTTGCCGCGACGCAAACCGTACATCTCTGGTGTGTATGTCATTGCTAAAATCATGTGTCAACGCAAAAACGACACGAAAGGGGTCGCACCGATGGCAGAAGCGAGTAGATATTCAGGAGCGAACAATGGTACTTACGAGCGGCACAAAAAAAACCAGCAATGTTGTTGTTGGTTGGTAGGGAAATTTGGTGGAGGAAGAGATAGCAGAAGTGGTGTAGGCGTTCACATCGCTTTGTAATCGACAGCACTGACCGCCTGTAGTCACTGTCGTTCCCCTTTCACTCCGAGTGAACGGTATAGGCTCACAGAAGGACGAATTATGGTGCTAAAAACGACTGTGGACTCGAGTGAATTTATCGATCTCGGTCACGTGCGATGCTCACTTGGTCATTTTTCGACCTCGATTCTGGTATACGATATGCCTATCACATGGTAAAATATCACGTGTGATGCTCACTTTATCCGTGGCAGGTTATGCTCTCTCTGGACCCCTCTCTGATTTGAATATCATCTTGCCTTTTTATGTGTGTAAAAGTAGGCAGCACTGTCTCTGGGAAACGCAGATATACCCCTGTTTGACACTGTTTCATATCCTTTCAAAATCGTCTCTCTTTGGACCCATCAATAGGTTTCAAAACCTTCCTGCATTTTTACATACATATGTATAGCCCCACTCTGCACACGAAGGAGCACAATGCCCCTTTCAACCCCCTTCAATGCTGCTTTAAAGGTGTACATATAGTAGGTATCCCAGTCACCAAACACTGCAACAGTTTAGATGTCAAAATGCAAGAAGATTTTGAGAAACAAGGGATTGTCCAGTGAGGTGGCGATGGGGTTGAGCTCTCAGTGGACATTCTCTGGATCGTCAAAATCATCTTGCATTTTGACAGAAGAATGCTGCTGGTGTTGGATGTTGGGGATATCATCATAGGTAGCTACCACAATATGGATATTCTGGCTCTCTTTGGACCTTTATAACGATACGGAAATCATCTTGCATTTTCACAGGCTCTTTGACAAGGGTCGCTGGTGGTGGGAGCTTCTGTTATAGCATACGGATGGAGGTTCTTTGTGCTCTTTGTTCTGCAGTAGAGTGTTTGTTTGCAATATCATATTATTAAAGAGCTACGTAATCAATCGTGGAAAGCTACCTAGTTCAAAGTGACAATGAGCTTCTTGGCAGAAACACCCTTTCTCAAGATATCAAATCCCTTCTGCAGTGACTCCAGACCATTTCCAACGACTTCAGCCTTGGGTGCCGACTTGTATTTGCCTTCTGCGAGTGCCTGAGGGAGGTAGTTGACAAAGATAGCTTCTCCAACTCCACTGTTTGTGATAGCGCTAGCGAAGACACGGTTGTACTTCATGTCGGCGGGCATGCTGGCGGGCAGCTGCACAGTGGTGGTGAAGAACTTGTTGCCGTTGATCTTGGGGAAGAGGTCTGCGCAGATGGCGACTGCGTCAGCAGCTTCGCCAGCAGTGTGCAGCACACCAGCAAAGGTCTTGTCCTCAAAGACGGTAGCAAGCTGCTCAACCAGAGTGGTAGAGTCAACGTTGTAGTCCAAGACTTCAGTGGCACCAAAGCTGCGGACGAGTTCAAAGTTCTTGGGCGAAGCAGTAGCGATCACCTCGTATCCGGCGGCGACAGCGAGCTGAATGGCACTGAGGCCTACGCTTGTTGCGCCGCTCCAGATCAAGACTGTCTGTCCAGTTGGCTTCGAAGAAAGCGAAGGGTACTGCAGGGCAAGCTGGTCCTTCTGGAACAGTCCGCAGGAGGCAGTGCCTGCTCCCAAAGGAATCACAGCGGCATCGACGTAGGACAAGCTGTCCGGGATGTGGGACGCCATCTTTCCGACGACGACGGTGTACTCCTGGAAAGCAGATCCAGAAGGGCTGTTGGCAGAAACACCTCCAGCCTGAGCGAGGACTCTGTCGCCAGGCTTGAAGCGAGATGAGACTGCACTGCCAACCTCGACCACCTCGCCGGCGAGATCGTTGCCGAGGATGGTGGGGTAGGAGAGAGAGGGGAACATCGCCATGTCTTGGAGTTTAAAGTCGATGGGGTTGATGGCGATAGCATGGTTCTTGATGAGTATGTAGTCGGCGGAAGGAGAAGTGTAAGGTGTATCCTTGATTTCGACAGGAACGCCCGGCTTGGGCTGCCATGCTGCGGTGTTGGAAGGCATTGCTGAGATTATTGCGTTGATTGAGTAGTTGTTGGATGCTTGTGTATGTGTTTGTGTGAGTTGTGTTTGCTTTGGACAGCGACTCTGGGCTTATATGTATCCCGACCAGAGACAATATATCTCCAGCTCGGAGCAATGCAAGTCGGACTTGCCCGAATAGGAAACTGTTATCCCCATTCTCCGAGCCACCGGACAACCCAACACAACACGCGCATCGGCAGTAGAAGCCAGAAGAAGTATCTTGGAGCCTGTTGCTGACTATGCTTTCGTCGGATTATGCTTGCGACGGCTTTCGGAGCCCGAGGCCGGCTTTTGATTATGGATGGGAGGCGCGATACCTCGTCGCTCGGACTTGCTGAACGATGGCTCGGCCGAGCGCTCCGCGATTTTCAACGACGACTCTCATTCTATTCATGTCCAAGCAAGATTATTTTGACACTGATGTGTTCCTGCGATCAGTTTGAGCGATAGGAGAGCTGTAAAAATGCAAGATGTTTTTGTTTTTGACAGCTCCAGAAAATCGACCGCTCGAAGCCCTTGCTGCATACCAGAGCCATGACTACTACAAAATCATTCCGACAAGGTTCTGATTATCGCCTTTGTATTCAAATTAGAGCCTCTCTCTGATTGCAATATTAATGCAGGGCCGATGATCAGAGCAATGGGCCCCCTAGCCTTTTGTAGTCACTGTCGGTCATAATTTATAAAAGACTCACCAAAAGGAAAAAAAGCCAGCTTGAATAGAGAGGTTCTTTGAAGAAGACCTGGCAAAAAGTTTGTGTCCACTGGGATTCGAACCCAAGATCTCGACAACAGTCCCTCCAGCACATCGTTGAATCCGAAGCTGCACTACACGTGGTGTAGAGATGTGACGGGGCAAATTACAGTTGCGTATGCTATCCAATTACACCACAGACACTAGTTTTGGGAGTTCCCAAGATTTGGAGATATAAGTACCACCAGAAAATCTTGCAGCAACCAGATAGATGCTAGATATTGTCCAACGATGTTATTTCCTGATGGTCGATAATTCGAAAGCACTTTCCGTGTCCAGAAGATAAAACCACCAAGAATCTGTTCTGTCTTTGCGGTGCTTCTTAGGGCGCTGAGGCCTTCGCGTCGTGATGCGTCACGGGGTCTCATCAAAAGGCCAACAGATCAAATTCTGAGACCCAAAAGGACGTTTGAAATTGTACAAGAGGACTCTCGCAGCACCGGGGAAAAAACAATGTCCTGCTATCCGAGACTGCCGCGACTGCTTGTTGGGTGTGAAGTCGTTCGAGTGATTCAGTGCTTCCGACAGCGCATAAAGGTAGCCTTCGCCAGGGTTCGAACCGCGACTACCCAGCCAGATCCGGTGTAATAAAAAGCACGGCCAAGAACTCCAGTATCATGATGATCGCGCTCAGGAATAGATAATATCGCATCTCTGCAATGATGGACCACTCGACGGGCAGCTAGAAAATAAAGACCAGGCAAAAATATGTACCAGGTCTGTAGGGCAAAAAACTGGGTTGACCAGAAAATCTTTCATACAGCATTAGTACTTGGGTCTGGTCCAAGTATTACTGAGGCGTTGCTGTACGTAAGATTTTTTTGTGAGCTTCCCAACCACTACACCAAGGGCGTCCCCTTAGCGACCAGACAACGGAAAGGTTGCCGCCGAAAGGGTCACAAAAAAAATAGTATATAACGGTAGACTGCACAACGCCGGTGCTAAGAGGATGGTTTGCAAAGTCCCGCAGCACCGTCGCCTGCTCGCCTTCGTCGCGACGCAGATCACTCGATGTCATCGTGATACTGTTGTATCTCCACATTTTAGTAACTGATGTCGTCCACCGAGGCTCCGTAATAGTGGCGGTAAATGGTTCCTCGTGGGGCACATATGATGCGACGCCTCGTCTGCCAACGACGGTCGTTGATTTGGTATCTGAAGCGACTTCAAAGGGGGGTTTGTCGTATGTCTGCGCCGTATCTTGGAAGATTACAGTGATATTTGATTCGGGTCCCGGCACGGCTAAGAGCGACTTTCCAGGTCCGGTAAATTGCCAGACTCTCGTCCGTCGTCCTTGAGAGTAAGCAAATCGACTCTCAATCTTCCAAGGATGTGTTCCAACCTCCTACAAGAGGCGACGGCAGATATCCTGGTCGGCTTTGAACCACCGTTGGCTGCTGGTGGTCCTTGTCATGGGTCTGGATGATCGAGTGAAGAATTGGTCGTATCATCCTATACAGATCTGCAGCTCAAGCTGGGACAAGATTCTTCTCGGCAGTTCCATCTTGATAAAGGATCTTTGGTGTGAAGACAAGTTCTGCAGAGGACGAGAGGAGGAGAGGACGAGCACTGACGAGCTGATGTCGCCTGCGCTGATCCTTCATGAACGGTTGGTCAAAGCGTTTTTCCGCTCGTACTTCGTACCACCTCTAGAGCGTCGCGCCTTCCTCCTTCAGCACCACACCTTGTGTGATTTTCATTCATCTTCAATCGTGCTCGTCAAACCATCATCAAGATGACTGTTCCCATCTGGCAACGCAAGCGCGATCTGGTATACCTGATCTTCTTCCTCACCCACATCCCCATCATGTTTTGTAAGTTGCAGTCTCTTTGTTGATATCAAAGCAAACCTTCGCTAGCAATCTGCCTCTTTATCATGCGTATAGCTAACCACGTTGCCAGGTGTCGACCTTACACCGCTGTATCCAGTGGCTTTGAAGCCTGCTTTCATGACCGATCTGAGAAAGTGGTACATCACCACTTACAGAGACCAATTCTTCTCTTCTCCTCCGTAAGAATGCTCCGCTGCTTTGATACTGGACAATCAGTTAAACCGTCTCCCAGTGCCTGGTTTGATACATACATATGGCTTGAGGCTCTCTACCACGTTCCATTGAGCTTTTGGGCTGTACCTGCTCTTCTTCGCGATGATCCAAAGGTGCCACTACATCTGCTGGTCTTCGCTCTTGAGGCCGGACTCACCACATTGACATGCATTACCGACTACTTGTCCTGGAGTGGATACTCGAACAACGAGAAAATCGAGCTTGGAAAGCTATACGTACCCTACCTCGCGCTTGCTGTCTTCATGGGCCTGGACATGTTCCAACGCTTAAGCCAGGGCATCTCCAGATCAAGCAAGACAATCAAGGGTGACAAGTCTCAATAGAATTGGGCTCTCGATGGAGGTTTCGTATGTTGTCAATTACCTCTTGCATTTCTACCGGTACAGAAGGAAACCATGGCTTCTCGCAGGAGTGAAGAGCTCGTAGATCACGACCGAACGAGGGTTAGACCGCCGAGAGGGCGACTCATCTTCCATTGCGGCTGCGTGCGTCGCCTAGCTCAAAAGACTTGCTTTACTTCGAACCGTCTTTCTTCCTCAGACGCCATCAAGAAAATGTCTTTCCTCACCGCCCTCTTCTCCTGCTTCGGCAGCAACAAGGCTCCCGCCCCTGCCCCCAAGATTGTAAGCTCTCGTGCTCCTGTGTGACTGCGCGCACGTATACTGATACACTACACGATAGTCGGGTCCCCGCTGCTTTCGCCATGAAAGCACCGGCGACCATGCCATTCCCCTGCGTGCCTTTGTGAGCACGCCTCCTCCTTACGTGCAGCCACAGCGCCCCTAAGTGGCCGGGCCGGGTTAGTGACGACCTACTTCCTCCTGCTGACGAGCTCTTTGACTGACTTCATACACAGGGATGGCTGGTCTGCCTTCTCAACCTCTCTCTGAGGCACCCCCCTCGCGGGTGACCTCCTCCTCTTCCTCGCAGAGGTGCTCCTTCGGGGGTATCCTCTTGCCTCCTTTTCTCCTTTGCGGGCCCATTGGCCATCAGGTCAATTATATAGAGTGAAAATCAACGCTCTGAAACCCCGTTGTCGTCTGAATGTGTGCCTACGTGCTTTGTAATGTGTATTATATCAGAGTGAAGCCCCTCGTACGTCTCGGTGGTGCCTGATGTGCTTTTAGACCTCGAATTCCTCTCCGTCCTGTCTGTGGTGCTATTAAATAACATATAATGACGCAGCAAACATTTGCACGTAGCTGCTATGTCCACTGAAGAGTCCTTTAGATGGGCACTCTCGCTGGCAGAACTCAGTATAGTCAAATCACTGCTGCATTTCGACCGGTACATCAGTACCATACAGGCTACCTGAGATGCAGGACAAGGCCCCCCCAGTGAACCCCCTTACTACTGCTTCTCAAGCACCCATCGTAGTTTATATCACTTCATCAAAAGGCAGGACAGCTTTGCACTGGGCAGCAGCTTCCACTGAGAGCTGCTTAGGTCGACACTCTCCCTGGAGAATTTCAGTGTAGTCAACATCATCTTGCATTTTTACATGCATATTCCTACTATACTGCGTAGATGAGATGTAGAGCGAGGTTCTAACTCCCTCAGATGTGTCTGCTAGCCCTCATAGACACAGAGCAGTGCTGAGCAGCTTGTATGGATGCACAGTGATTTTGTGGTTGGAAGGAGCGTCCAGAGAAATGCCATTACCTCAGGGCTTTCATTGAGAAACACGGCTATACTGAATTGGCTTTGCATTTCTGCAGCGCCAGATCACGGATACATTGACACAAGAGACAAGAAAGTGAAGAAGGAAGCCCAATTACCAACACCAGGTATGGGAAATATATAATCATCGACCATGTCAAGGAATCTAAACAGAGCGTCACAAAAGAAGCCTCTATCAAAACGCAAGCCATGATCTCTATTCTGCGGCAGGCGTGGGTGGGATTTCTCGTGCGTCTACGAACTCGACAGCAGGACTAGGTTCGTCGAAATCGACTGCACCGTCTGCGGTCGGTGGTTCGAGAGATGCTTGGGCCTCTGGTTTTGTGTTTTCAGAGGCGGTGACTTCGGGCGTTGGGTCTACATCGCCGTTTTCAACAGGTGCTGGTGTTTCCTCGATACTTTTCACCGCTGTCTCCTCAACTGCAGCATCCGTCGGTTCAGTAGCAGGCTCAGTAGTGGTCTCGGCAGCTTCAGAAGCAGCGTCCGGCTCAACAGCCGCACTCTCCGCCGCCGCAGCCTTGGCAGCGGCGTCAGCAGCCCTCTTCGCCGCTCTATCCCTTTCCCTCTGCTGCAAAAGTTCGTAATTCTCCTTTCTACTCCTCTCATCCTTGAGCTTGCGTAACCTCTCCGCCTCTTCAACCCCACCGCTCTTTTTCAATTTCCCTTCTTCCACAAAACTGCTAAGCTCTTTTTGGAATTCGCCGTCTCGTCGTTCTTCGAGTTCGCGTTGGCGTGCCTTTTCGGCGCGCTCGATGGCTTCGAGACGCGACTCGTGGTTTGGTTGGAGAGCGCGGACCTCACCGAGGACGCCTGTGCGTGCCTTCTGGGGGTCACCGCCGCGATCGAGGGCTACAGGGTTGAGAGTGCGGGAGGAGGAGCGAGGTTCGTTTTGTAGATTTTGTTGGCGAGTGGCTTGTTCGACAAGTGCGAAGGTCTCGGCAGCTTTTTCCAGATCGTCTTCGAGATCGATGCAGAGTTCTTCTTGCATGGTAAGGAGATCTCTGTCTTCGCAGACAACTTGCAATTCTTTCTCCCAGATTTTGGTCCAGATTGGCTTCTCGCGCTTGAGGAATTCTTGCAGTTTCTTGAGTCCGGATGTTGCTGTGGAGATATCCTTGCTGACAACATCCAACTGGCGAGGTAAGGGTCGTACTCCACGTTGGACGACATCTTTGCGAAGGTCTTCTACAGTGTCTTGCAAGTCATCGACCTGGGTGACAAGCTTTTCACTGTCATCTGACAGGTTCTTCTTACCGCCGTTTACATATGTACGACCAGAGCCCGCAGACATCGAGGGGACACGCGCCTTGTCGGCAGCGGATTTGACCGTAGCAGCCTTTGTTCGAATTGTAGACATGGAAGAATTGATGTCGTCGACAAATGAAGTATAGGTTTGGCGGACGACAGCGAGTTCGCGACGAAGAGATTGTACTTCAGTGAGTTGAGCGGGTGTGCCCTTGGACGATGCAGTCTGGAGGGGTTGAGGTGTTGCGCTAGTTGTTTGTGGCGGAGGTGCCGTTGCAAGAGTTGCCATCTCCTTCGCAGCCTCCTGCTGTCGCTCAGATACTCTGTGAATTGCAGACTGTTGGTCATCAACGGCGGCCTTCAATCCTTCGATCATTGTCTTAATGCCTCCAATGCTATCGTCGAAGTGCTTCTTAACCTCGTCTAGCTGTTCCACGTTCAGTACGAGCACGGAACGATCCTTGATGTCGGCCAAATCCTCGAGCTCATGGCGCACGCCTGAAACAGGATCCTGAAGGTAGATCTCTGGAAGGTCGTTGCCATTGTTGTGTGTGTTCCAGGCGAATTTCTCGATGAAAGCTAATTGAAGTCTGGCAATAGACAAGTCACCCCCATCTGGCAAAACAAATTTCTTGATCTTGCTCTTGTATTGTAGGAAAAGAGTCAATTCCTTGCCAGGCTGTGGTGAAGACTCGGGCACGAACTGCTGAGGAGCAGCCTTCTCTGCTTGTGGAGGGGGGGTAGTTTGCCGTTGTATTCTAGACTTGCGGCGCTGCAACTCCCCACCCGTTGGCTCAGGATTTGGTTCAATAATTGTCTCTGGAACTGGCCCATTGACAGTGGCACCCATATCAGCCTCTTCAGGAGACTGCTGAGTAGGGAATGGGTAGGCTCCCAGTTTGTCCTCGGGTGTCTTGGGCATGGGACTAGCACTCTCTAGGCCCACCGTAGACGGCGTCTCATCCACATTTGTGTTTATGCTCTCGGTGAATTTTGTCTCTTCAGGCCGTTCCCTTCTTGGCGAGTCTTGCTGATTCCTCTGAGCCGATTTTTGCCTGTTGTGAAGATAGCTGCGCGTACGAACAGCCTTCATGGACTCACGCGTGTCCTGACCTCGGTTGGGGATGGGACTGTTTTGCGCGACGGGTATCATAGGCACGCCATTACTGGAGCCCAGATGCTTTGATATCTGATAGGCAGAGAAACGTCTCGAGGCCCTTCTCTCGAGCTCTCCACCTCGTTGCAAGGCGGCCAGGGCATCCTGTTGTTTCGGTGGTGGAGGCGGAGGAGGCAGATTGTGTTCGGTGTAGGGAGGTTTAGGAGAGTCTTGCTGATAGGCCACAGGTGCCGGTTCATTTCCGTATTGAGCTGGCGGCTGAGCGGGCATGGTGTCTTCCTGTGGATACGGCGCAATGACGGGGATGTTCTGCATGGCGTTGCTTGACATGGAAGAAGCGTCCGAATTGGTTGTATCGCGACTCGGCTCACGGGCATGTTGTGTTGAGGCAGCAGGACTGAAGCTCTCTTTTCTCGGTGACGACCTTCCGCCTTGCATTGAGGCAGAGCGTGGAGGAAGGTCATGGGCGGGGAGTTCGTTGGCTACTCTTTGCGACTGTGTCCGACTGGCAGATTGTCGCGCGAGGAGGTCATCGGCAGCCGACTCGGCGGCGCTGGCCTGTCTAGAGCCCTGACTGCCGCTGCTCGTACGCTGGCGCAAGCGCTGCTGCTTCTTCTTAAGGCCATGCAGGAGGTTGATGATGATGTCGCGGATACGGGGGAGGAAGCGGTCGAGACTCTGCTGGCTGGCTTCCTGGCTAAGTGTTTCCTCGAGGATGGCGCGAAGCAGGTCGGGCACAGGGCCAAGGTCTTGGGTGTCGACCCCGATACTATTGAAGGCGCGACAGGCAATGTTGAACTCGTAGCCCAGGCGGACATAGACGTCCGAGACCTCGCTCTCGCTGGCGGCGTTCCGGGACCATTGCGTCAAGGTTTCGAGGAGTTGCTTGGTAGCGACGAGCAGGTGTGTGACGCTCTTCTCGATGGTCGACAGCTGCTGCGGCTGCGACGACTGCCTTGTCGAAGATCGAACAGCCGAGGATCGTGAGCCAGAGCTGCTCCTAACACTCGGGTCTTCAGAGGCCATGACGTTTGACACTTAACAGTCACAGGTCTTTGTAGGCGCGTGTAAAGGGGCAGATCAAAGAAGGATGGCTCGTGTGGCGCGTGGAGGAGCATCAACCAAAACAGCAGCAATGCGACAACGCCCGACAAACACACGCGACTGAACAAAGACTGCTCCTGGCAAGTCACATATGACAAAATTCGAGAGAAGACGTTTCGCCGGATGGCATTTTTGGTTTACTGCTAAGAAGGCCATGATGCTCGCCGACCTGTTTGTCTCCACGTTCTTGGCCGTTCAACCAAGCCGAGTCAAGAGCCTCGAAAGCCCGCCCTAACTAAACAAGTACAGTATTTCCATCACATGCCTTCCTTGCAACCTATCGCATCTTCAGACAATATTTGCAGAGCGACTCTTGTCTTGTTGTCTTGGAAGACGGTGCATGATCCTTGTAGGGAAGTGCTTGCTCAGCGGTCCAGACCAGCGCATGCTCCTCGGTGAACGCGGCTTCCTCAATTGCAGCTCGTCTGGCACGTGAAGACCCAACATTGGCGACACAACCTAGCCGCCTCGACTCTTCGCTTTCTACCTGAACATCATTGCTGCCAATCTGATCTTGCCTAGTCCGCCTCGTTGCTTCCTCGGGTATCGATAACATTGCCTTCTTGACATTACGAAACCGGCAGGCCATCTAGGTGATACACCTCGGACCAAGTTTACGCGCACTGGACTTCTGAAGCACAGGTCAGCCCTAGACCGGATAGCATCCGAACGGCTAGCCAATCAAGCCAAGCTCCCCATCGCAGTTGAGTGAAACACGACATCTACCCAGTGCAAGCTGTAGTCTGTCCTCACTCAACTAATCAGTTGTCGGGCTGCTCGCCGACCTGTTCTTTGACACGACCTCGCTGCTGCACTAGACCGGCACGCGACACTGTGAGACCCGACTCCGTTATCAGGCATTTGGTTGTTCTGGTTGCGCGTACGAGCTCCAACATCCCGCCATCAACTCTCCTGTTCATCCCCTGACCCGCTCGATCATGTCGGCTCAACCCTCCACCACGAATGGTGCCTCCAGGTCTCCGGCTCCTCAGACAGCTTCGAATCCCTCGAAACAGCCATTGAAGACAAATTCCGTCGGAAAGACCCTGGACAGTGCTCGTAAGCAGGCCGCGAGTCCTGTGGATGCCGCTTCGAGGTACGTCGACATGCGACATGATATGAATCTTCCACCAAGTCTAACTCCCCTCGATCAGAAAATCTCCTGCCCCGAAGGCTTGGTCTCAGGGCACCAACCCTATCACACAACGCTCCAATGCTTCCACGCCCGCTGTCAACGGCCTACCGAATGGTACCCCTAAGAATGCGCAATCCAAGTCCCAGCAAGAGAATGGCACATCAGCCAAGCATGCCACAGATAGGCTCCTGTTCTTGCTCGTAAACTACACCGTACGTCCCATCTCAAACTCGTGGCTTAGACGTCCAACTGATCTTATGGCATAACACAGGGTATGGAAGTTAGTATCTTCCTCAGAAGTGGAGAGCAGTTCAGCGGTATCTTCTCTGCTGCCTCCACCGAACCTAATGATGCTCGTGTCACTCTCAAGTACACCAAGAAGTCGACCCACCAAACCAATGGCACAGCTGAACAGGCCGACCAGTACATTGGTGAAGGCCAAGACCATGTTACGACCTTCAACCTGCACGACGTTGTAGACCTCTCAGTCAACAACCTTTACCTGGCTGCTTCGGAAACGAAGGCTCAGCAAGCAGCCGCTCCTGCTTTCCGTACCGACGTCGAGATTTCTGGCAACCTCAACATCCGTGAGCGTGAGCTGCAGCCCTGGCAACCTAGTGCAGATACTGCCATCGACATGTCGCTCGAAGACTCGACACGTCCAGGAGAATGGGATCAATTTGCTGCAAACGAAGCTCTCTACAATGTCAGAAGTGACTACGACGAGAATCTCTACACCACTGCCATCAACAGATCCGACCCTGACTATAGACGCAAGGCAGCCGAGGCAGAGAGAATCGCTCGTGAGATTGAACGTAGTGCTCCCGTCAACTCTCACGTCGCTGAGGAACGTCGCATGAATGCTGAGAAGGATGGAGGTCTCGATGAAGAAGAGAGGTAAGTTGGTTTCGACGACTTTCGTCAAGGCACAATTAACATGTTCCACAGATACAGTGGTGTTCGTCGTGAGACCAACATTACCTCACTCCTGAAGCAAGGAGCACCCAACGCTTATGTTCCTCCGTCCAGAAGACCTATCACTAGCCAGCCCACCGTGCCAGGCGCTCCGTTCGACCCAGCTATTGTCTCGGTCGCTCGCCCTAGCCCATCAACAAGCACAAACTCGGACAGTCAAGCTGCCTTGTCTAAGCAGCAAGAGCAAAAATCGCAGGACGAGGCGAAGACAGAGGCAGTCTCAAAGGAAGCACCCGCTACAACTGCTGCACCTGTCCCCGCCCTGCCTACTGTAACGGCCCCCTCTGGAGAAGCATCGTCTACCGCCTCCAAACCCACTCCTGCTTCGGCTGCCCCTACTGCTGCTACAAAGGCTGTGCCTTCGATCAATGCCGGCAAAGGTGCTACTGAAGGAGTTGAGCGCAAGGTGTTGGATTCATTCAAGCAGTTCTCCAACACCGAGAAGCTTCGTGTCCAACAGCACCAGCGTGTTCAACAGGAGCGCCAGCGTGCAAGTGCCCGTCAAGAGAAGTCAGTCAAACTGAATGACCTCAAGAAGTTTGCCGAAAACTTCAAGCTCTACTCGCGTGTTCCCGATGATCTCATTCCTATTCTGGCCAAGACCAAGGAGAAGCAAAACTTGATCGTGACAAAGGCCGAGCTTCAGGCTCGTGAGAAGGAGTCAAAGGTGACTTCCGCTGAAGCCAGCCCTGCACCTGCTGCGCCAGTCAAGCCCGATGTCGCATCTACTGAGGTCAACAAAACACAGCCAACGAGCCAAACGAGGAGACCTGAAGCCACCAATGAGCCTGGCTCACCACTGTCACAGAGACAACGCATGGCTCAAAACTCGCGCCAAAACCAAAACGTACCTCCACGTGGGCCTGGCATGTCACACGGCATCCCACCTAGACCCGCGCAGCAGTACAGAGCTCCCACGGCTAACATGCAGATGCCCACGCCTATCCCCCCGCCTGAAGTTCGTTTCCCCCCTACAGGACCTGCTTCACGAGAGATTGCTAGTCCTTCAGCGGCTCCGGCCAGGCTTAACGTCAAGGCCATGGAATTCAGACCTAACCCGTCAGCGAGCACTTTCACTCCCACATCGCCCACCAAAGCGAGCCCTCAACCTGCTAAGCGCCCCAGCGTCTCTGCTGCAGCTCCCGTCAAGTTCTTCGCCCGCAAGAGTGAAAAGCCTTTGTCCGAACGGACCCCTTTGAATGATGCCTTCAACCCGGTGAAGTACATGCTCGAGACCGCTGCAGCTGAGGGCAAAACCGAGACGTTCGCCCCTAACGGAGGGATTCCGCAAGCGTATCGCACTCCACCAACATGGGAGGTTGCCGAAGCCAACAAAGACAAGACGTACCGGGACATGTTCGCTCAGAGTCCTGTCGCCGCTATCCCACCCATGCACACTCCCACCAACAGTGTCATGGCTCACGCACATCAACTTCCACCTCACCTGCAGAACGTTCCTCCACCCAATCGAAACCCTGGCTTCTACCCTCCTCAGCCCCACCACCCAGGCCAACACTTTGACGAACATCGCATGCAATACGCTTCGAACACTCCATCCGTCCAGCCATCTCCTCGTCTGCCTCCGGCATTGGCCTATGGCCCACAGATGCACCCGCAAATGCAGCACTTCCCTGCAGGTATGCCTCCCTACATGAGTCCCGGTATGATGCGTCCCCAGCAATTTGGTAGTCCTCAAGGCCCTCCTATGGGTGGTCACATGATGGTTCAACAATCCTCAAACGGACCCTTCATGAATGGGCCAATGGCACAACAGGTACCGATGTATGCCTCACCTGTTCCTGGTCATGTGCAGCCTCACTTCCCAGGCCATCCCGCTCCTCAGCCTGGTCCCGGTTTCGGACGTGGACACCCAATGAGTCATCAAGGTTCCCAACAAGGACACCCTGGACAGATGTACATGCAAATGCCGCCCGCTGGACCCATGATGATGCAACAGCATCCAGGACAGAGTGAGTCTTGTACACAATACCATTTTTGCAGAACTTCGCGGGCTAATAAATCTACAGTGCAGCGTAATTTCCCCCAAGGACAATACCCGGGTGGACCTCAGGGCCAGCATGGCTATCCTATGCAGCATCGTGCCATGTCTAATCAGGGGTACAACCACAACCAAATGACTCCCCGTCAACATCACGCTGCCCCGCAGCAAGGACCTAGCCCTGGTATGCCTCCGATGCACACTGCTGGTCCAGGAGACGAGGGCAAATGAGTCAAGCCTCCACCTGCCATGTCACGATGGCAAGATCAACTGAGACAACGTGACGACGCCTCAGGAGAGACAAGATATAGTATCTATCAAGACTTCTCCTACAGCGCCAGGGAGCCAACTAGGATGTGAAGAAGACTGGTTATATGGACTGAATGTTCGTCCTGTATCAGTTGCAGAATAATCTCATCCGGTTCAAAGAGTGGCCAGGACTGTATATTTAGCAAGTAGCCAGGGCAAATGAGATTGGCGGGAAGAAGGTTGTCGTCAATATGGGAGCGAGTTTGTTGAGATGCTCTCCAACTTCGATATTGGCGGGAGGAAAATGGATGAAGAGATTGGGTGTCTAGCTAGTGAATATTCACTATGAAATGGTAAAACGCAAACATCGTCCCATGTGCATCTGGTCTTGCCATGTGATCATGCAAAATTAGAGTATGATCTTCGTTCAAGGCCCTGAAGATCGATCACAAGCCACCCCGCGAATCCCGACCGACCTCGGTCTTTGTCGGCGTCTGACCCTTGCCCTTGACTGTTCCCCTGGCTTCTTCTTGATGGACGGCCGTTGTCTGTCACGACAAGTCACCTCTTCTGAACATCTTACAGAGGACTTTGAGCTTGACAACATGCATGATGAATCTGAACAACCACTGATCGTTGACGAGAATGATGATGGAGTCACGTCACGTCCAGAAGTCTCCAAACAAGATGCTAACAAGTTGATTTGGCTCTTGACGTTAAGTGCAGGTCTCAGTGGACTGCTATTTGGCTATGAGTGAGTCTGAATGGATGCGATGAACTTGAAGGTCAAACATTAACGCTGTGAGTAGCACTGGTGTTATAAGTTCTACGCTTGTTTCGATACACGAAGACCTTGGCCGAACTCTAACCACACTTGATCTATCAATGATCACAAGCAGTACATCTTTACTGGCACTTATCGCATCACCGCTGGCTGGCCACTTTGCGGATTCGCTTGGTCGTCGCCCTGTCATTTCCGTTGCCTGTGGACTGTTCATATTTGGTGCCCTATTCCAAAGCGCAGCGACCAACGTTTGGACCATGGTACTCGGTCGTGCAGTTGTAGGCGCTGCAGTGGGCGGCGCCTCTGCTGTTGTACCACTATATATCGCAGAAATTTCTCCAGCAGACCGCCGAGGGCAGCTCGTATCAGTTCAGAGTCTGTTTATCACTGGAGGCCAAGTCGTCGCTTACGTCGTGGGCTGGGCAGTCATGGGGCGTTGGAGGTGGTCTGTTGGTGCTGGCGCAGTCCCTGCTATTCTTCAAGCAGGACTACTCGTCGGTATGCCCGAGTCGCCACGCTGGCTGGTGCTCAAGGGTCGAGACGACGAAGCTGCTATTGTTTTCTCCCAGCTTGGCCATGACGACTGCAATCAAATCGTCAGTCAGGTCAAGCATGAAGTCAAGGAAGAACAACTAAGTGCAAGTGGTAGCATGCTCAATGAGCTCATTACGATACCGGCCAACCGTCGAGCATTGATCATCGCGGCCGGACTTCAAGCTTTACAACAGCTATCCGGGTTCAACTCGTTAATGTACTTCAGCGCTACTATCTTTGCTCTTGTCGGCTTCACCTCGCCGATTGGAACATCACTCTCTATCTCCGTCTCCAACTTTGTTTTTACTTTGCTGGCCTTTGCAATAATCGACAGAGTAGGACGACGCCGTATCCTGCTATACTCGATCCCATTCATGATTCTCGGACTCGCCAGCTGTTCTCTTGCATTCATGCACATTGACGCATCACCTTCAGATACGGTGGCTCCATCCACGGCTGTATCCGCTCCCAAGTCTCCAAGCCCATGGTCGCTGGTCCTACTTTGCTCGTTAATCTTCTACGTGGCATCATACGCTTGTGGATTGGGATGCGTGCCATGGCAACAGTCCGAATTATTCAGCCTTTCAGTACGATCGATGGGCTCTGGTCTCGCGACTGCCACAAATTGGACCAGTAATTTTATTGTCGGAGCAACTTTCTTGCCGATGATGCATACCCTTGGGCCCAGTGCCACATTCCTTGTCTACGTTGTCGTGTGCTTGATCGGATATGCATGGGTATGGCGTTGTTATCCGGAGACAAAGAATCTCGAGCTGGAGCAAGTCAAGAAATTGTTGGAGAATGGTTGGGGCGTGAAAGCAAATGAAGTTCCGAACAATTTGGAAGTTTGAGTGCACGGTTGGACAAGCTACCGTCCTCAGAAATGTTTCTCTGGTGGCGAACTGGACGCCGTGATCTCCATCAGCAGACTCTATCTCCATCTCACTCGTCCTCTTCTCCAATCTCGACCCTGGAGTCACTAGAACCAATCAACAACACAGGCGCTGACGTGCGCACAACCATCGCTTGGTCCAGCCCCAAAGACATTGCGTCCGGGCTGCAGCTGATCAACCTCGTCCACGCGGATCAGGTCGACGGCCGTACAATTTTGCTCCATCGCTTCGAGCTTCGCGACCCGTTGCGGGAGGGATTACGGAGTGAGTGCATGAGTGACTATACCGTAAGGGGCGTGGGGACCGGATCAGGAAAATCGGTCAGTCACCGGTGCTGTAGGGTAGAAGCTAAGTTGGATCGCGAAACCGTCTCTCGACCTCGACGGTTCGCTGTGGTTATCAACGGAACGATTGCACGAGCAGCCGTATCACGAGAGCGTGTAGACGAGAACTTAGAATTCGTCACCGTGCCTACTTCTGCCATAAGACTCGTGGTGGCACGCCCACATGACATCGCGGAACTTCTACACATGATCTGTCGACCAGGCTCCACTGGGACATATCTTTCAGTCTGAAGCCTTACCACTACTCCACGTGCTAGTCTTATGTCTTCCAAAACCAGTTTAAGGTAGAAGCTAGCGATACCGTAGTCGATTGGCAAACAACATACATACAGTAAGCGTGGGCAGGGTCGTACCCACAACTTCAACCTTGGTCCTTTCTCCACAATCGTCCAGGACGAGCAGATCCCTAAGACATCTGAAAAGAACAATGCTTGAGAAAGACATTGTGGGCTTGGAAAAATAATCGTAAATGGTTCTCCCACGCCAGGAGAAGGGCAAGTAAGGTGATGGCGCGTCTCAATCTCTTCAGATAGTGAGGCGTCTACCACACTGGCTGTCAAAAGGCATGATGATTTTGAGCTTGCTGTGGGTGTTTGAGGAGAGCACGCGAAGTTCATTCTTTCTTGCTGGACGAGAAGTCAGCATCGGCTACACGAATTCTAGTCACGGAGTTGTCATCGGAACCGACGTAGTACTCAGATAGTTGAAAACGTGTGTCTCAATCCAGATAAAACCATCATATTCGTGTGTGTGTAGTACTGTGTACCAAAAGCCAAAAAAAAGATCCATCATAAACCGTCCTCTTCCCATATGTACATTGTTCCTCCATCGTACTTCCAAAACCCCGTCGTGACCAAGAAGCTCCTAGTAGACATAGAAAGTCTGCACCTCATCATCCGACTGCATCAACTTCTGATTCCTCCTCTTCATGATAAACTTGACAACCCAAGCCACAAGCGCCGTTCCAGCCGAAAAGCCCGCACTGGAAAACATAGCAATACCATACTTGGGAGCATCGCTAGGGTCCCAAAGATAAGGTGTCCAGATGAAAGAAGCATTCATAATGGTGGTGACGATAGAAATGGCGGCTGCTTTCTTTTCAGGGGATTGGCCGCAGGTGCTGCCGACCCAGCCGAGGATGAGCGAGTTTACGGCGTAGGTGCCGATGGTGAAGACGATCATGGCGAAGTAGCGGACGCCGGTGTTGTAGGTGACGGCGCCGACGACGAAGCCGATGATTGCGACGGATTTGGAGGCGGTGATGTGCCATGTACGTTCGTTCATTTTGCCAGAGGACCACGAGACCAGGAGGGTGGAGGCGCCGGCGATGAGGTAGGGTGGGCAGGTCAGGACGAGGGTGATTGTGGTGTTGAAGTTGAGCGACTTGACAACGGTGGGGAACTATAAGTGCTGTTAGATGTGAATAAAGCATGAATAAGCGGAGAAGCTTACGAAGTTCTTGAAACCATTGGCAGCCAAATGAAGATGAGCCATAAGAGCGAAGAGCCAGACAACAGGATCAGAAGCAGCCTGCTTGAGGCCATTGAGGACGCTGGTATCTCCCGAGTTCTGCACAGTGTCAATCTGGACACGGCTGTGGGCAAGTTGTCGTTCTTCAGGGGTGAGCCACCTGGTAGTGAGGGGTGTGTCCGGTAGACAGAAGTAACCGATGATTGCGATAACAAAGGTAACGACACCCTGGAGGATGAAAAGCCACTGCCAGCCTGCAAGTCCAGCGGAGCCTAATGCGGAAGTTTGTTAATTTCAGACGCTCTATGATGATTCGAGACTATGTACTTACCATCCATGCCATGGAATACACCAGCGGCGATGAGACCTGCAAAAGCAGTGGCGAGAATGTTACCGGTATAGAGAATGGCGATACGCGTCGCAATCTCCTTGCGAGTGTAGAAGATAGTGAGAAGGTACACAGCTCCAGGGTAGTAAGGAGCTTCTGTAACACCGAGGAAGAAGCGGACAAGCAGAAGACCGACGAAATTGTGACAGACGGCGGTCAGGGCAGATACGATGGCCCACAATGCCATACAGATGCCCATGTAGTGTGAAGGTCGAATACGAGTCAGGAGCATATTCGAGGGGATCTGTCCCAGCAAGTAACCAACGAAGAGAATGCTGACGCAGGTGAGGTACTCTGTTTGTGGTCAGATGTGTCTATAACAGTATTAATTGAAGCCTGTGACTTACGCGTTGCAGTTAACTTGAGGTCTTCCTCGAGACTGTTGAGACGAGCCAGAGCGATGGCATTGCGGTCAAGGTAATTCAACCAGTACATAGACCAACTGAATGAAATTGTCAGTCAGACCCACTCAATGTTTTGGGAACCAGAATTTTGGCCATCTCTTCCAGTGTGTCCACTCACAGCATGGGCATAATCCAGCGGTCTAGTTTCTTGACCAATCTGATCTCTTCGGGATTGGTCTTTTCTGCTACACCTGAGTAGTCTTTCTTGACCTGAGGCTTAAGGAGATCGTTGGTGATGTCCTCGACCATCATGATGGCCGGTTTCTCGACAGCCGTGACCTTCGACATAATGGAAGAATGCTTTCAAGGTATGAATGGATAGAAACGAATGAGGAATGGATTCGAACTGATCCAAGAAAACATGGGCCTCACGCAAGAACTTATATATCTCAATGGACTCGTAGAGAGCACAGTCCTTATCCAAGAGCTTACCTACGATCTGGCCTTCAGCCCCAGACTTCCCCATGCCTACCCCATGCTGCCCTCCATATTGCTCCACAATCACAACAGACGATGCGGGGGATCTTGCAAGATCGTCCGTATGTTTCCGATGTCAAGAGTGTCCAAGCCAGCCAAGGGGGAAGGCGAAGGTATGCACAGGCGGCACAAAGTCGATATTGCGGTAGAGAGAACGAGGTGTCGTTGGAATAGTGAAACCTACCTGGTCCTTACCATGTGGGGAAATCAAGGAGTGTCGCGGTGAATAGGCAAAAACAAACGAAACCAAGAACTTGGCCTCTTGGATTGTACCTCGAGTGTTGAAAGAACGTTATTTTGGCAAATTGAAACCCGACAAGTTTTCGTTGCCCAGGTCGGACATTGTCGTGAGGCTGATTTCTTGGAATCTTAAGCTCTGTTATACGTGACTTGGTGGTGCGGTCTTCGCACCGGGCGGTTGATGTGGCTTCGGCGGTTGTGCCCAGTATTGACTGTACCGACGACAAGAGTCTGAAAGGGTGATTTTGAACACTTGTTTTTTCGAGGAACGACCAGCGTTGACTCGTAAGACAGTTGCTACTGAGTGTACACACATGCCGCTGGGAAGTCCGAGAAGCAGGATTGTGGCAGTCAATGATGCTGGTCTAGAGTTTGGTAAGGCCAAGGAGGAAGTGATGTCTACAAGACATGGCTTGCAAGGGCTGGGTTCGGGAGGAGAAGTCAAGAGATGATACAGAGCACATGGAAATGATATCCAGCACGTCTTTTGGCAGCACAAACAATGCTCCTGAATTGGTCCAGAAAATGCGCAATTTTTTCGTAGATACCAAAGTTCCCAGTAAGAGAGCAATTGGTTCAAGTCATCGACGAGCGTTCTCCAAAGCATCAAGATGCAAATGGCTTCATGCAGCTCCTCGTCGCGATGGAGGTTGATGCCACTCGAGGCAACGCTGTTTAACAAAACACCATGCGTTTGGAATAAACTCGAGGATGTCACAAATCACGTGCATGTGCCGTCGTGGAGGCGGAGTACACTTGGCACTGACAAGCACGTGTCGGCGATGACCGAGAGCCGAAGACAGCATCTAAATGGTCACTCGAGATTGTCGTATCGTGATAGGTTAAGTTAGACAAGTACACAGGCTGCCGCTATATTGCCCTGAGATCTTGCAGGAGTAGACAGATGTTCCTCTCGAGGTAGGCGTTGCAAAGTCTGGAACAACAGCAAGATCAAAGCTTGAAACATTTGCAAACAGTCGAGTAGGCGTCAGTGATGGAGGCTGAAGGTTTACCCCATATTCCGTACTTCGTCGGAACCACAGGTCGACAGGGTTTTGCATCAGAGGCTGGAACGTTCGAGCCACAAGACTTTCCAACTTCCAACCCATGACAACATGCGCACAGAGTGTGCACTTCTCCTCTTCGCCGCTCTCGACATCCCTGGACTGGACGAATAACACGACCTGAAGACTTCACCGCCAGGCCCCACAGCCTCGACCCTCGATCCTCGACCTCAACATGAGTGACACGACTCCCCAACAGAAGGCCAATCTTGCGCGCATCCGCGACAATCAAAGAAGAAGCAGAGCAAGACGCAAGGAGTACTTACAAGAGCTTGAGACGAAATACCGCTCTTGCGAGGCCGTTGGAGCAGAGGCGTCGGCAGAGATACAAGCGGCAGCGCGCAAGGTGCTCGATGAAAACAAGAGACTGCGTCGGCTGTTACGACAGCAAGGCTTCAGTGATGCCGATATCGATGGTCCGGACCACGACGAGTATGCTTCGTCTCCATCCGCTGTCGAGATGCTGGATGTCATGCTAGTCACACGCAAGCCATGCCGCCCGTCTTCAGTTGGAGGCTGCGGAGATAGCTCGGCCTTCAAAACCGAAGACGAGGATGATCTCGATTCAAGGCGACAGAGTTGCGCATCCACATCCGCATCTGCCGCTCCCGTACCGCTTGCACCGCAACCTCAGCAGCACCGCCCAATTGCTCTTGCGCCCGCTCCTGCCAATCAACCGCGATCAAGACCTCAATCTCATGACCCGGACTTACAGCAGCACCATCATTTGCAGCCTCAGCCTCAGCCTCAACAGCAGCCTCAGCAACTCCAGCATCAGCTTCCGCCTCAAATTCAGCAGTCTATGCAATTTCAAGGCCAGCCTGTTCAGCATCAACAGGTGCAAGCTCAACAGCAGATGCCACCTCAGCAACATCAGCAGTTTTTCATGACGCCTCCTTCGCATGCCTCTGCTCCTCCGTTGCCACTTCATAATGCACACTCTCCACCGGGAACCTATGTCCAAGATTACCCACTCTATGCGCCACAGCCGTTTGGCTATGCTGTTCAGTCACAGCTACTTGACTGGGACATGGCTGCTGCTGAAGCTATGCCGCAGTCTGGAACCTACACGACTCCCGGGACTTATGCTTCTCCTACAGCAGGCTATCCGACGGCAGCCTCCTTCGCCTCCCCCACACCAACTGTTTCTACAGGTTACAACACCCAGGACAACACATCATCATGTTTTACAGCAGCAGACGCTATACGCACCTTACACGTTGATGCCGGCCCTGAGGTCGAAACAGCACTAGGGTGCCGTGATGGTACTCGAGACTGTCGCGTCAACAACTCAATGGTCTTTGACCTCATGGACCGTTATGCTGGCGCGCAAGGACAGCAAAGCGGAATGTGAGGTCCAAAACGCATAACGACAGACACGACCAGGGACCACATTTGTAAATAATTGTACAAAAACATATTATTGGAGTTGGCAGGTTAGAGGGTTACGACTAATGTACATATATATGATAACTTTACCATAAAATTGTCACTTCTACAACATGATAGTGTGTGGCGTGAGACGCTTTTGTCCGAATCTGAAAGCCACCGCGGAAGGCATGCAAAGCTGCAGGAAGGATAATCCAGAGGAGGTGATACACTGACGACGACGAGAGAAGCACTCCATCTTCACATGCGCGCACCCGGATGGCGGAACAGCGCACAGACCATGTGATAGGCGCCTCTCCAAGATTCGCCCGACGAAAGCATCGGTTGTCGCATACCAACTTCTTCATCCTTCTCACCATCACAACCTTTCCACATCAACAACCGCAGCCATGTCGGAACGTAAGGTGCTTACCAAATACTACCCTCCGGACTTTGATCCGTCCAAGATGGTCAGGCAGAGGGGGCCGAAGAAGACGGGCCCCCTCTTGCAAACCGTCCGCCTCATGGCCCCTTACAGTATGAAGTGTACCGCATGTGGCGAGTTCATGTAAGCTTGATCCAGATTGACTCTCATTCAAGGAACCATGTGCTGACTAGATATCTTCACAGTTACAAGGGCAGAAAGTTCAACGCGCGCAAAGAGACCACCGACGAGAAATACTACGCCATCACCATTTACCGCTTCTACATCAAGTGCACCAGATGTTCTCAGGAAATCACATTCAAGACTGATCCCAAGAATATGGACTACGAAGCTGAAAAGGGCGCCAAACGTAACTTCGAACCTTGGAGGGAAGCTAAGCTTGCAGAGGAGACCGAGGAAGAAAGACTGGACAGACTGGAGCGCGAAGAGGCCGAGCGCGACGCCATGAAAGAACTGGAAACCAAGACTCTGGACGCAAAGACCGAAATGCAAATCGCCGATGCTCTGGACGAGATCCGTACCCGCAACGCCAGGAACGAACGCACAGCCAAGGAAGGAGCAGAGGTGACTGTGGTGGACAAAGTCGATGACGAAAGAGAAAGACAGGAGGCAGAAGATGCAGAAGCAGCAAGACTGGCATTCTTGGCAGGCACAGGAGAGAAGGTGCGAAGACTGGTGGAAGATCCCGAAGAAGAGGAAGGGACTGGTACCGCCTCTGCATCTACTACTGCTACAAGTACAAGCACAAGGATACCCATGGGACCGCCGCCCGTGCCAACCTTCGCCCGCAAACCAAAGAAGAAGACAGACTTTGGCGCAAAACTCGGCATCAAGAAGAAATCACTCGTCTGATCCATGTCGCCGATGATGGCGATGATGGCGATGCCTTCGCCCTGACCCCGATCCCGATCTTACCGACCCTTCTCCATGCTCGCTCGTCTGGCTCTGGTACTCTATCGCCGCTCTCATGTCCTCTTGTATCCTGCGATTATTCTCTTCATCATTCTGCTCGCCAGGCACACGCCTCACTATACGATCATTCTTACGACCTTCTGACGAATTCGATACCTCATCTTCATCTCTGTAGACCTCCTTTCCTCTACGTACGGCGACGTGGTTGTTCGTGTAGTTGTATCTGTCGTTCGCACTGTGTCCTGATGTAGTGGTGCTATGCGTCTCAGAGGATACACTCTCTGCTTTCGGTGCATCGATGGGAGAGATGTTGCTGGAACCATAGGCCGAATCGCGGAACCTGGTGTTGGGAGCGAAACTTATTCTACTCAGACCTGGTGTGGTACGACGCGAAGTATGGCTTGGGGTGGGTGAGGAAGTGACAGGAACGGTCAAGTGTGGCAACCCCTGAACCGCCCTGTTAACATCTCTGCTTCTGGACGATGAAGTTCTGCTTGGAGTTCTCGAAGACGACGGAGCGGTTTCTCTGGTCGTAAAAGCCGCAGCAGCACCGGGACCTTGAGGAGGTGTAGGACGACTCGGGCCGACAAGGGCAGGAAGCGTAGATGGTGGGGGCGTAGGACGATTCGCACCTCCACCGTGCATAGGAAGTATGGATGGAGGAGGCGACCTTCTGTTCGACGATGGTCGATACGAGATGGCAGGAGGCGGCATAGCGGCTTCTGGCATCATCTCTCCTGGTCTCCGTCGATCACAATCATCACGTCTTGGGCGTGAGCTACCGCCATCCAATCTCTTGATGTAATACTCTGGCGACTTGAACAATCCCCGGAACCTGATACCAATGTCACCGGAGTATCGACGTTCCTTGCAAGGCTTCTCTCTTATCGGCATGATTTCCTGGTGTATAACCAACGCGCCATTCCCCGAGGAGGACGGAAACGCCGCCAGTTGAGAGTCGTCGGAGGGAGAAGCACGTCGTGTTTCCGTACCGTAATGGGTATTCTCGCATGTCTGGCCGTTGATGGAGTTTGCGCAGAGGATGACCTCGTCCTTTTTGCTGGCGGGCCCGCTTCGGTGAGTGAGGGTCACTTCCTTGACGTAACACATGGCTGCTTCCTTGGGTTTGTTGGTGGTGCTTGGGAAGATGTCCGGTATGACCGGCGGGAATAGGGATGGAAAAGCACAGTGGCACCGTCGATATGGAGTTGATGCTATCCAAACGGTATCAAGATGGTTCGAACAGTCCAAGATGGTAGGAAACCAAGGGGCGTCAACGAGGTCCAAGTGTGCAATGTCCAAGAAGGTATCCGGCAGTGAGGTAGTAAGAACAAAGAGTGCAAATGGGAGTCAAGAATATGTCGAGTTCAAAGATCCGAGACAAAGTGGAAAGGTCTCGTGTTGTATAGGAGGTGTGTGAACAACTATGTCTCAGCAATATAAAATGCCCACGCGGAAGATGTTTCACCCAAGATGTAGTAGGAGCAAAGAAGATCAAAGAAGGAAGTGAGACTGTAAGAGAGAAGAGAGACAAACAGAAAGAGCTTTGACGGTAGATGTTAAACTAATGCAATGATCCGCCCTGCTTGTGGGAAAGGAACCACTTGCTCGAATATGACATAACATATACTATTCTAGTGGATGTGGTTGATTCGGTGGTAAGGCTGCAGCGGGAAGGGCAGCCACTTTTTCTCGCGCAGAGCAGCTGGCTGGCACACGAGCACAAGCCTCCACCAACAGTACATGACTTCGCCGCATCCACACACCCCCAAATGCGCAGCAACGCTTCCTTCGCGGTGACTCGTTTTCGGTCATATATCGCGAACAGAGTTTCAGAAGTCCCGAAAAGTTTTAACTTTTGGGGTTTTGAGTATTTGGAGAGAATGATGAGGGAGCAGGTGGTGAACGTGACTACGTGCCGAGTGGTAAATCTGGTAGACACAGCTGCACTGGGTGTTGGTGTCTGCCTACCACTACCCATTCTCCATGCACGATGTTTGTCCTGTCCGCTGTTCGTGTCGTCTGGGGAGGAAAAAGTGCAGACAGCAGCTCATTTTACCCGTCCATCTGCCAGTTTTCCATCAAGACGGGTGGCTGGTTGTCTAGATCACTTTTGAGGATGAGTGGTCATGGTCTTTCTTGGGTCTCCTTCGTTCCCGACACATTGGTCCGCACGACCACACACGCACGCGCATGCGCCAGACAGCATGCAAAGAGAGACGCGCAACTAACCCTCGCCATGACGATCTGTTGACATGCTGGGCTGCCACTGTCGTCTGCACTTGTGTTTTACTCAGGCAGCCATCCACCCCTACCACCATGACCGCTCAACACTGTTGTGAATATAAAACGACCTGTCATGTCCCCATGTACCGTGCAGCACGCCAGGCAATCGGACCCAGGCAGAAAGTCACTGAGAAATCCGGTCATTTGACAATGCGGGCTGAGCTTTTGCGCGTGCGAAGAATGATGACAGGAACAAGAATGATGCTGATGCGGACCTGTGGTGTGGAAGTCGGGTTAGCCGCTGTAGCGCGCGTGGCTTGTGTGGAGAAAGATGATGATCCCATCCCGAAGATGATTCTTCTTCTTGCACCAAGCTGGCTGCGGCAGCGGTCCGTTTCGCAAGCCCCTCTTGTCCAACCATCTGCTGTTTGGTTTTCGGATGGCTTCCCTTCTTGCTCGGCCAACCAGATGAATATTCTATTCCCTGCCTGTGGTTCTTCTTGATCGTCTTGCTTCTGCACACATGCAACATGCAGAGAAACTGCACATGTGTCAAACAACGCGCACGCAACGCTCGCGAGCGAATTAATCTCCATGTCCGAAGCCTGAGGCTGTGCTGGGCCTTTTCCTCCTCCACTATGATAAAAACAAGGATGGGTAATAAGCAGATGATGGGACGAAGGATTTACACAAACCTCCGAAACACCAACACAGCCTCCTATTTTCAGCTGGCTATTGCATGATACGAGATGTTTTAGAGTTGCTGCGGCCTTGTGGCCTTGTAGACACGTCAGGCTGATGGCCGGCCAGTTTTCTTTCCTGCAAGCGAAGCAAGCAGGGACAAGCAGCCAAGCGAGATCCCCGAGTCGGCGTCCGTCGGGCATGATGCATGTTGCATGTGCTGGTATGCGAATGTGTGGCTGACCAACATCAGCTTACAAGAAGGCTTTCGAACAAGCCACTTGTGGCTGCTGACCATGAATGAATTGGGAAGGAATGATCTCGAGTGAGTGGAAAGGAGGACGGAGGAGTCCGTAAAATTGTTGGTTTCTCCCTTGCGAGAAAAGGTACTGAGAGACCTGATTATGAACAGAGTTGAAAGGAAAGCATCTCGAAATAGATGCCAAAGGCTCTGCCCAGCCAATATATACACCTCGTGCCAAACGCCAGGCCGCTCCACGACAAGAATTATCCCATCCATTAACAACGCCAAATGCTCTTTTATTCCGTTTTCTCATCATGTCGATACAGTCGTAATAAGGCGTAATTCATTCTTCCTCAAATCATGATCATGCTCCAATGGTAGCCTCGGGTAAAAACCTGGATGGTAGTCGCATTATGAAGCCTTCACTGAGGCGTCTTCTCACGGAAAGACCTTGACGGCCTGTGCTTTGAAGTAACCACATAGACCTCTGCAAGTCTTCAGGTCTCAAAAACAAATCAAAGTTGAGCAAATAGCAGAAACTGATTTCGAGCTTTCTAAGCTCGTTTGTGCTGATCCCACCGAGGCGAGCGATACGCTCTTGTGTCCATTTGTTATCTTCCAGGGACTTGCTGGCAATGCGGATTGCAGCGAGTGCTAGACGATGTACGGTGCGTGGCGTAGCAGGTACCATGGTCTCGACGACACAGAGGCGGTGTATGTATGATGCTGCAGCCAGGTAGACACCAGGCGAATGCGGGCTGAACTTGTGGATACGAAGGAGGTAATCGGTAATGGAGAATGGAGGGGCAGCTTTGAGGAAGAAGCGTCGCGAGACAGCAGCGAGTTGGAGGGCGTTGGCTTCTGCAATATCTGGCTCAGGCGAATGGTTGGCTGGTGGGGCAATAGGCTCGTCGCGTTGGGCCTCGGGGGCGCCGATGTGAGGAACGGGTACGCAGTGGTGAGGGGCGAGTGTTGGCGAGCCTTCTAGCTCTGGCGTGTGAGCAGGCGGTGTTATCGAGTCGGGTGACGGCGGATTCGAGCCCTCTGGGATGGTCGCCGGCGTCTTGAACATCTGCTGTCTTTGGTAGACAGGCGTTGTGCATGCGACATCTCCGGTAATGTTGGACAGTGACTGCAGTGCCTGCGCCAGCATCTGTACAGCTGCGACAGGGGACACTGAGTAGAGGTCCCAGTTCTCGTCCTTGAGCATCAGCGGCTCGTTGGTTTGCTCCATGCCGGCGTGATATTCGTGAGGCAGAAGGCGCCCGCTTTCGGGATTGGGCTTGGGCGGAGCAATTTCCATGTCTGTGTATGATAGAGAACAAGGAAGGGGCGACCGGGGTGTGGACTCAGATAAGGATGGAAAAATGCAATAGAGCGTAGAACCGCCGACACGGGTATAAACAATTTCCCGTACTTGCGACTGACTCGGTCTGATCACGGTGAGAAGATGAGCCAATGCGCGCATATAAGCAGCGAGTATGTAGCAACTTCAGTCAATATTTCTGCTGGGGACAGAGCAATAATAACGCATAAAGGGTATTGGGAAGCGATAGCGGGGTCCTCATGTTTATGAGTCTTCCCACGCAACGCTGGCGCATCACACGCGATGATTTGCGCCTAAACGTCGTGGAGATGTCCTCTTTCCTCCGACCCCTCCGCCTCTTTGTTTCAGATTTCTGCTAGACATGTTATCATCACCAGACCCGTTTCGTCTTGATTTCTTTTTGTTCGTTGTTTCCCATAGTCAATCATCATTTCTTCCATTCCTGGACAGCGACAAAGCAGTCCATCGTCATTGTAACAAGTCCTTGTGCTCGGCAACCCACAGGTTCCTGGCAGCCTACAGCGCGATAGCTTTCCCGCCCGACAGCCTGTGATTGGTCGCGAAACAGTTTAACCGTGCAGCTTCAATCCAGCTAATTATCACATGTGAATAATATAGCTGGTATCGGTTTATCATTCATCTCGCTGCCCAACGGCCGTCCCTCAATGGTTTGTCCTCCTCCACATCCCGAGATTATTCAATAAACATAGGGAAACAGCTTGTATGGCACCTCCTTCTTGACCTGGCGCCAATGCTCTCCATACTGTGAAATGGTATCAGCAGTTGCCTCTCGGCCTGACCATGACAAAAGCTTACCTTTTTGGCGAGGTACGTCTCCAGATATGGTATGGCTCGTCCAGCGAAGTCTCCAGCCAGAAACGCAAACATGCCGACGCCCCAAGGCAGTCCCGCGCATACAATGCTATAGCCTGCTCTCCACAGAGTGTAGCCGCCATAGTTAATATTACGCGCTAGCCCGAACAGTCCCTCAGTACAGAGCTTGCCTTTGTTGGCTGGGTTCTGCTTGAATCGCTTGCGCTGTACTTCGCACCACCACTCGGTCCAAAGTCCAAGTCCATATAATGCAGCACCAAACACCACGGTCGAATTGGATGTGAAGAGCTCACCCCAGGTATCAGCAAAGGCCGGTCGATTTGAGCTAATAGCCCAGAGTGACAAGAGTGTGTTGAGCGTGTTCAAGACTGTGTTATAAACAGCAACCATAGTCGAGAAACTCGGATCGAATTTGTTGTCTGCTACGCCCAAACACCAGTAGATTTGTTTCGTGGCAGAACCTACTGCAAGTCCAAACACAAGGGTGTGGTATGGTGAGAGGCCGATCGCAGTCGCTGGCGATGTGACTGGACTCGAGATGGTTGTACCCCCCAGCTTACGCACTGTTCTTAGCCCTAGTCCAGACGAGAGTAGATAGTACTGGAGGGGCAGGTCTGCGAGTCGCAAGATGGTGAAAAGCGCATTGCCTGCTACGCTGATGCCCTTCTTACGGGTGTCCTGGTACCAGGAAGGTAGCTCTTGCTGTGTGTCCCCTTTCTCCATTGTCTGTGTTGGAAGACTCGTCGGTCGCGATCGATGCAAACAAATCCAACGGGCTCAGTTGACGATCAAATGGTCCAGTGCCGTATACCAGAAACAAGTGACATGGAGAGTTCGTACTTGACTGATAAACCAAGATCTCGACCTTCATGTCACCTCTGACGTAACGCGCGGGGTCCCGCATCGAACTCCGATGCATCTCAACCTTTCTGTCACCAACCATTCCAACATTTTCAATCTTCTCGTCGACCCTAAAACCAAGAATTAAATTGAGCAGACATTGTAAGAGCAAGGGTATGATCAGGCTACACGAAGCTCTCAACGACTGAGGGCCCATCGCCTGAGAGCTCGCAACAGAAGATGCCTTCGCAGTGCCGCTACGAGGAGACTGATTACAGGCATTACAATTGACTTCTTATTCGAGCAATACAATCCTTTGCAAAATCGGTGTCGTTTCTCCGCTCTTTTTCACACGACTTCTCTTTTGCGGCAAGCTGCCGCTTTGCATACACGTGACGCTTCTAGCCGTCTTAAGGATGGGTTAAACCCTTTCAAGCAAGTATCATGTACAGCGGGCACTGCCGTAGGTGAATAGGCTTTGCAAAAGGAGCGGAGAAACGACACCGATTTTGCAAAGGATTGTATTATTAATTGGCGACATCGGTCCAGATGTAACTCCAACACGCGTCTACAGTATACCCAAACGATTACTAGAGACTAACAACAATCTTCTTTGCACTAACACCCTTCTTAGCAACCGCAAACGCTGTCTCAATTCCCTCGAGACCCTTTCCAGCTACCTGGAGCTCAGGAGCTGCAACAAATGTTCTTTCAGCCAGCGCAATTGGCAGGAACTTCTCGTACATCTCCGAGCCAAGCTCATTCGCCATGACTTCTGTCGACCAGACAAACTTATATCCAATACCTTTCCTCAATCCCTTGAGCTTCCAGCCCACGAAGCTAGATCCCATCTTCCACATGATAGCGAGCATGTTAGTCGGAAACTCTTTCATCGGGATATCGTGGCTAGCTTGAGCGACGAATTTCTTGCCTTTGGTTTGGCTGAGGATGTCGATGCAGGCGTTCAAAGATCCGACGCCGATTGCGTATGCGCCGGCAGAGATTCTGTGTTTGTTGTTCATGGTTGCCACAATGTCCTTGACTACGGTGGGGCTGTTGTAGTCGAATACTTCGGATGCACCCAGGCTCTTCAAGTATTCGTGGTTCTTGGGCGAGGCGGTGGAGATGACCTCGTAACCGGCCGCGACTGCGAGTTGGATGGCATTGCATCTATGCGAATATCAGTAGAGCTCAGAGGCTTGAAGAAGAGGATTGACAGTACCCAACACTTGTACTACCTCCCCAGATGATCACTGTCTCTCCGGTAGGCTTCTGCGGTTTCGGTGCCGTTGGTAGCTGAAGACTCAGGAAGTCTTTCAAGAAGAGTCCACATGCAGCTGTGGCCAGACCAAGAGGTAAGACCGAAGCAGACTCGAATGACATCCAATCCGGGATCCTAGTCGTAAGGCTCGTTCTCAAGACCGTGTGTTCCTGGAAAGCACCTTCGCTGGCCTTGTTCGAGCGCTTGTCGAAACTGACTGCAAGACCGAGTACACGATCGCCAGGCTTGAGTATAGTCACACCTTGTCCAACTTCAACAACTGTACCAGCACAGTCGTCGCCGAAGACAAAAGGTAACTTGACTTGCGGTGTAAACATGCTGACAACATTTGGAAGTAGCCAGTCGACAGGATTGATAGCTACGGCAGCATTTTTTATGACGATTTCGTTGGGTCCGGGTGAAGTGTAAGGCGCTTCTTTAACCTCGAGAGGTTTTCCTTGACTAACTACCCAGGCAGCTCGGTTGGTAGGCATGATTCTTTGGTAATTGTTGTTTTGTAGTGTGATCCGATTGAACTGATGGCAGGATAGCTCCAACTATTTATCCATTTTCTGAGTTACTCGTTGGTGCCTGCGATGTACCTCTAGTTACACCGGTCCCTATCCCAATGCGAATTGCATGTGCGAGCTCATCACAAGTCATAGGGTCATTCAAACATGTTCCTGCGATACAAATTGGGCAACAGTGCGAGAAATGTAAGACGGAGATTGGTCGGGATTAAGATTGTACATGGCTCGGGACAATCAATGCCCCGACTCGCAGATCGATGCTTGATTGTCCTTACAGACAAGCGGCTAAGCTATCTTTGGTAATCTCTATCCCGACAGCTAAACTCCGACAACAATGACCTCAACTCCCACCTTTACCGCCGAGAGACATTTGCGAATATCGCGTATCACCGCAGCACGATATTGAGGGTGTCTTCGCTGCTTTCAAATCAAGAGACAATCATGATTATGCTCATCTGGCCAACTGTATAGTGGACTCAGTTACTAATCTATCTACAAATCTATACCCTCACAAGCAGCACCCTTACAAGTCGAATCGATGGGACCGGCGACCCATCCATACTTCGATGAATTGCAGGTACCGCTTGCGCCGCACCAGTAACTGTCGCCGATAGCATTATTCATGGCATTGCCTATAAGTCTGATATCGGCATGACCAATAGTGGTGATGCACCCAGAATCAGTGGGTGAGACACATTCAGTGCCGTTACCCATGTACTGATGCTTGATCTTGTAGCTCCAAGCTACCAAGCCCGAAGGTGTCACCTGGGTGACTTTGAAGGAGAAGGTCTTGTCATCGCATGAGATCCATGGCGCGGTGTGTTCCTAGGGAGAAAATGGGTGAGCTTTCCACGCACTGAAAGACTTTTAGAAGAGACTTACCCAGTAGCCTGGAGGATAAGTGCTGTAGCCGGCCCAGGTATATCCACACGTACTCTCTGTCAAAGTGGAAGGATCGCTGATGTGGAGTAATAAGGATTGCGAATCTCCTCCAGTTGACTGGCCGTATCTATTCCGAGTCGTGTTGAAAGGCTGCAATGTTGGAGATGGGAGAGACACAGAAGAGAGAGATGGACGAACAACAGAAGCAGATTGAGGAACGGCAGAGGGGTGAATAACGACCGAGAAGGAAGGTGTCTTAGTGCTCTGTGTTGGCTTTGTGGAATGAGATGTCGGTTTTAAAGCGCTGGTCTTTACTGTCGTGGACTTGACTGTTGTGGATGATAACGACTTGGTTGAACGGAGTGTCGACTTCAAGACGCTCGAGCTCGGCTTTGTTGATGAAGACTTGGTTGCTTTGCTTGATGTCGACTTGATCGAAAGACTCGTTAACTTGGATACAACAGAGCTAATCTTTGCTGGTGTAGACTTGGCTACCGCGGATGACTTTGATTTGATTTGAAGCACTGTCGATTTAGGAGCGCTCGAGCTGGATTTCGAAGATGACGACTTGATGGTCTTGGACAATGACGACGACTTGGGAAGTACAGTGAGCTTGGCAACACTCAAGCTCAGCTTGCTTGATGCTGTCTTGACTGTTGTGGAAGAGATTGGCTTAGCAGACACAAAGGCCATGCATAATGCTAGGAGACAAACGAAGAGTGTGGACTTGGAAGCAAACATCATGGATTTGCTTTCGGGGAAGAAGATTGAGGATACCCAACTTCTCGCTCGACAAACGGCCTTCTATATATTCCTGTCGACTCGACGCTGGCTCAAGGTAAATGCTGGTCGGCAGTAGTGAAGCCGTTGGTTAAACTCGTTGGTTAACAACGCAGAATACCCGAATCTCAACGGCGAAGTCAGTAAGTGGGAGTCTGGACCATCTGCCGTCTATTTATTCTTCTCGATCAGGTCTGCCGAATCTCATCTCGTCGAAATCATGAGTCGTGCCTCCTTCTCTTGAGCTAAGCAGTCTGAATCATATACTTATCGGCAGGTGCATCCCGCAAGCCATTTTTGTGGTAGCCTCCAATGGCCACCCATCTTAACACAATCTACTCAAGACAGAGTATTCCCAGGTCTCAATTGCGCCTTCTGGCTGAATATAGCAATAGTGTGGCAGAATTGTGGGAACAACACAAATACTTTTCGAAAAATGCTCTAGTGTTTGGCTGATGGTATGACCCTGTCTTCTACCAACGAGAACATGATCCTGCTCCAAAAGTATCCAATGTGCTTACAACAAGCAGCGAATCTATGTATCATGACGCTGGATTCATCAAAGTACTGTTGCTTCTTCGAATCCTCCAAAATTGATTGATCCGAACAAGGATATAGTTTCTTTGTTGATCGTCACTCTTTTCCCTGTATCAGTCCTTTGTGGGACATCTTTCCTGCTTTGTTCTGCATTCATTAAAAGAAAAGCCCTCCTTGACAATCTTTGTCGTGCTCAAAGTATCTTTGTCTTCGAGACACGATCAAGGAAACCCACACATGTTGTTTGAGACTATATAACACACCCAACATCCTCCCTAAAACCACCCATATCCACCACCATCCCAAGCATCCCAAGCATCACCACATCCACATCCACCTCCACAACTAACCACCACCTCAACCAACCAAAACCCCCCCACCAAATCAGTAACCATGTGGCGCTGTTGCAAATGCTCAACCACCCACGGCTCCTACACATCAACCTGCAGATCCTGCTCCCACTCAATGTGTAGATCATGCTCAACGTTGACCATCCACAAGTCCTCTCTCTTATCTACTGACACGACTAACTCTGATATCACTAGCTCTGCTGCTGCTATGTTGGAAGTTGCCGAGAAGAGTTGTTTTGGCTTGCCTGAGGGCTGCTAGTGGTGTTGATTTTGCGAGATACTTGATTGTTGCTATGATTGACTCGACTCAACGGTGTTGCTCTGCGAATATCTTTTTTCATTTGTACAAGGACCGATTCAAATTTGATATGGATTTGGGATTGTCATATTTTTGCTTCTTTGATAGAAGCTTCTTGCTTGGATGCTATTGGATATCGAAATATGAAAAATGTTTTTTCTCTTCTGGCTCTTATGTTCCCTAATGTACTTATTCATTATACGTGATATTCGATATAAATGTCGTGCAGACAGTTGCTCCATAGGTATGATCCGCATATGATTGATCTGTTCTCTGAACAGTGCCGTTGTTTCTTTTATCATGCAATGCCACTGTGTGACCACCCGAATGGCAAGATGCTTTCTGTCAGGAGCAAGGTGTCTTCCGATACAACAACGATGCTAAGGTACCAAGCAGTAGCCGAGAAGGCTTGACGTTGACAGATGCTACCAGATTCTGAACAGAATGAATTGGAAAAAAGGATCATTGACCGCATAAATACACTTATCCCATGTATCCATCAAGTCCTATTATACATAGCATTACAACAAAATTATTCATGACTAACGTAACATCAATACCAAATCCGAGTCGGTAGATTACACCGACACATATCCCATACTGTCGTTGAAGCATCTCTTCAAGCTTATGCGTTGTATCTCTCCTTCTCCTCCTTTGCCTTCTTCCTGTCACTGGCGCCCTTGATGAAGGTGCTGAGATCACCGACGGGAAGCTGGAAGGGGAAGTCGAGAGCGGCGAGCATAATGGCGAAGAAGATCCACCATCCACACATGTCGGTAACGAATGTGAGTGCTCCGGCAGCGACAAGACACCTTGTGGCAGTTGCAGCATGAGCAGCCCTAGCGGCTGAGGTGGCGGGGTTACCATAGGCGATGGCGAGGTTCCAGTAAGCACCGGTCAGACAGCCGAAGGCGAGAACAAGGGTGAAGAAGATCATGGCGAAGACAACGTTGGTTCGGAGCGAGCAGATGAAGTACAAGAGACACAACATGCCCATGAAGACGAGGAAAAACCCTGGTACACGGTCAGTATAGCTGTCGAAAAGAGCTTGCTAATGTCTAAGTACGGACCGAAACTGGCGTTGAATTCGACAGTTGCAAGACCTTCTCCTGGAGCGGTGGCATCTGGAGAGAATGCGCCGTATGCATTGTAGAATGGTTGGAGAGTAGCAGCGAAGGTCAACCAAAAGGCACCGAATGAGCCAAAGACAACGAATGGGAATGTGTTGCCGATCAGCCACTATGAAAATTCGTTAGTGGCAAAGAGGAGTCTCTTGTAGGGTCAAGGGCTTACCTCGCCAATAGAACCGAGAATCATCAACAAACCACCGAAGAAGAAGTAGGCACCAATATCAGCAGCGCCAGTGTTGGATGCACCTCTCCAGCCCATCAACATGCAACTCAGGGGTGTCAAGCTGAGAAGGAAGCCGACCAGTGCGCTGTATAAGGTGTTAGTGATGTCACGAAAGAAAGTGAGAGCACACTTACAGTGGTGTAGGGTTACCAAATGTCTTTCTCAATTCACCAGCGACCTTGTTCTGAGGAGAGAGATAGATTTTCTCGAAGAGCTCAGGAGAGATCGAGATGCTACCAGCTGTACGGATTCTCTGCAACGCAGTCTCGCTATCCACGTCGTTTCCGATGTTGTTGTTGTGGTAGTCTAGTACATTGTCAGCCCTATCCAATACAGCTGAAATGTAAATGCTTACCATGACTGAAGTCCTTCTCCAATGGAGGGCTAGCAAGGTGGTTCAGATGGTCGTTGGCCCCGTTGTAGTTTGCCTCGTTTGCCATCTTGATGGTATTATGAATATGCTAAGGAAGAACGATAGAAATGGATATGTGATATGGGGAGGGGAATGACTGATGCACACAACAGAGGATACCTGCATATATACCTTCTGCAAATGCGGCTTCAACGCGCGGCTGCACCACATCCGATAACCCCGTCTCGGATAGCACAACACTCACTAAACTCGACAGCAGCGTGCGTAGATAATCCATACCCCGCCGCATTGGTCTGGTCACGAACGGCCCATGATCTCCTGACTTTGTGGAAAGGGTTTGATCTGATCGACCAGCCGCGCGCCGCTCGAAGCTACCCCAGACGCCTCCTCCCGGTTGAGCGGTTGGCTTGGTCGTTGCATAGCTCATGCCTGGCAATGGAAGCCACGTTATGTCTAGAAGAGCTCGGACAGATGGCCATGCGAGATGGCTGACTTGACGATTACTACGTGCTGTACATGTCTTTGCTCATATCTCAGCCTATTAAAGGCGTGTAGTACAAGATAAGCCCGAAACGATTCATGACATTAAGAGTAGTAGTCCGGGCATGCGGAAACTTGGAGATAGTCCAGCTATAACAAGGTTAGCGTTTAGGAGCTTCCCCGCAATCAAGTCTGGGGTGAGTATGGGGAGTAGATCCGGGGGTGGACCTCTGTGCTCGCATGGAGATCCATCGAACCAAGCTCTCACAGCAGTCGCTGTCGTGAGAAACGATAGATGTCATGTCGGTCTTGCTAATCAGTTGGAGTGTCAGTTTCTCAGCAGCATGTCTTGACCTCCTCTTATGTCGACCCCCACGCGTAAAATGCAGGTGAATTGTACACAGCATGCCTTTCTCGGCATCATGGATTCGATGAACCAGACCAGAGCTGTTCTGTATCAAGATCATCGCTACCTGGGGTACAAAGCAAGAGACTCTCGGCCATAGGCAAGGCACCGCGATACGATTGGACGTGTCTTGGGAGGCGACCCCGCGCGGAAACGAGGGGAAAACGACCTACACTCCAAGCGCCCAAGGCCACCGGGCATGCGGCTAGTGGTGATCTCGTCTTGAATTCCGACAGAAAGTGTTTTTGCTTCTGATCTTGGGTGTTTGGTGGGTCACAAGTTGTGTTGGCGATTCTTCTGCAAAGTGAAAAAGGCATGAAGTTGGAAGGCAAGAGCTGGAGTCGCGTCGAGAGATTTGCGTGACATCATTTCCGAAGTGGCTAGATAAAATGGCAGGCTCGCTCAAGCGGTTGCTACGCAGCCGCCGTTCTTTCTTCCAAGGCGATCTGTGGGAATATTGGCGCGTCAAAATCGGCAAAATCATTGTTGCACCATCTGAGTTGACCTCCTCATCGATCGACCTGGGAACATGTTGCGCTCAAGATCCGGCTTGGCCAACAGAAAGAACATCGCACAGGTCAGGCTCATTGACGACGGACCGAGCTGAGAGACTGGCCAGAGGAGAAATCGCTCAACTCTGCGAACAAATTAATTCGGAGAAAAGTACTCAAGTAAAGGGTCATTATGATACATGCGTTACAACGTAAAACCACCAATCCTTTCCATCGCCGAGAAACGAAACCAATCTTCAACGCCATTTTATCGTCCATCTATTCCGGACATTGAAACAAAAGGTACAAATCGTTCAAATCATTTGCGGAACACTCTCTTGATTCCAGCAGTTGCGTCTCCAGCCCTGTCACTGATCCAGGTACCGCTTCCATCGAGGAAGCTGAAGCTAGGTAGCTTGCTGCGCCAGCCGTATCGTCTTCTCGAGGTAGTCTTACTACCTGTGGAGCTGCGATCGCTGAATTTAAGCTTGCCTTCCATGATGGAATGAATACCGTTGATGAACAGGAAAGTCGAGGAACCAATGGCACGGAACAGAGCCAGAATAGCGACAGCCCAGAGGATAAACTTGAGGTAGACATTGTTGGAGATGCCTGTCTCGCCGTATGCTCCACTGACAGCCATTGCAAGAATGGCATTTGTTGACATCCAGATCGTGACCATGTACGTTCGGACACCGCGGTAATAGTCCTCTTGTTGCTGTGCTGCACTCGGGGGTGGCTCCACGACCTCGATGCGGTCACGAAGATTGCGAAGAGCGGTGTCGTAACCGCTGTCGATGTCAAGCTGCTCACTCGGCATTTCAAGCTCGACGGTGCCGCCCTTTGAAGCCTTTGCAGCGCCTAGATCTGTGCTGACAGTATTGTCACCCTTTGTGCCCCAGGAGATATCATGGGCATTGCAGAACGCGAAGATTTGGAGTGTGCAGATGTAGCTGGGCAACATTCCGAAATACTGAGCAGAGCTAGTGAACATGTGCCAAGGGTCCAGGTAGAGGAAGGACATCAAGAAGTAGAGACCGATAGTGCTGAGCGTACTGACAATGAAGTTTGTGAAGAGGTTGTTGCCCAACTCCATTGTGCCCGCTTCAAACTCTTTCACCACAATCCATATTGATGCGAAAGTCGTATAAGCCATAACGACGCCATAAATGACCATTGATCCAAGGAACATCTTCTTCGATCCTTGAGGTCGATTGCCCATACTCAGGATGAAGTTCATAGCGATCGTCAAGACGCAGGCATATCGTAGGATTGTAAAAACATATTTGCAGAGATTGACCTTGCTTCCAGTAGGATCAATTTTGGGGTCCGAGAGCGAGCCAGCAACAAAGTAAAATGTCAGGTAGAAGTTTCCAAGAGAGAACCAAGTAAAAGTGAGTTGGATGAACTGATAGACGAATTCAACGTGCAGAAGAGCTTTGCGGATAGGAGAATGGGACGTGCTCCAGATTTGTTTGAAGTGCAGGAGAGAGTAGACAGCGGCGAAAAAGGCACCGTTCAGCCATCTTCGGCGTTGAGAGATGAACTCTGGAACAGCGTCTGGGAGGTTGTTAGCAGGGTCCTGTTGATCTTGATTTTGCACAATCACTTACCAGGCACGTCGGTTTCACCAGTGGCTTGTCTGACGTACTTTAGCACCCAAGATTCGTTGCGCTTGGCTACCAGCTCCCAACAGAGGATACGATCCTCAGCAAGGTACATGTTGGCGGTGAACACATCGGCATCTTGACCGTGTAGGGTCTCGCCCTTGAAGTACTGACTGAGCGGTCCATGTCCGGTTTCGTCGTTCTGAAGAGCGTGGAAGCGGTAAGCACTCAGAGCGCCAGGCAAGACGGTGATGTAACCAAAGACAGATTCGAGAGGCTTGTCAAGAATATTTGACATCTTGTACTCGAAATTTTGGGATGCAACGAGCGGGTTGAACAAGCCGAGCCAGTTCTTTCCCTTGCCAGCCTTGATCTCACCAGCAGCGCCTGCAACATTTGAGTCGTTGTCGAAAGCTTTCCATAGGTGATACAATGAAGTATCTCCAGGCCTCGTACCAACATCGAGCAAGATACAGACATTGGGCTTCAGCGCTTGTCCGAAAGCATTGAAGAACCAACGATGACTGTTGAGCTTCTTTGCATTTTTCTCTTTCATGCAGAAGATCATCTGGCAAGGTACAATACCTTTCTCGGCTCCCTTGAATTTGAGATCCGGATCGAGAGATACTTGAGTGGTGTACTCGTAGACGTGGCCAGTGACTTCGCGCTGATTGACCGAGTTCTTTGCAATACCATCCTGGTACACACCCATGGCAGCGAGAGCATCCAGAGTTCGGGGATGGACCTTTTTGCGACCGTCTGCAATGATGCAGATGACAATCTTCTTCCAGCCATCCTTGCCCCAAGTTCTAGACTTTTGACGACTGCAGAAGTGGGCGACATTGCGCATAACACCGTGCATGGTACGGGTGAAGTCGAGCTCGTTCTCGTTGTACATGGTAACACAGATAAGCAGCTCGGTCTCGCGAGTGGTATTGCCGATTTGCTGACGGAGCTTGTAGCCACGCTCGACGAACTCGTTAGGATCGCTCGTGACAGCCGTGTAACGCATGTGCGTGAACTCGATATCATCGCGACGTGGCAAGAAAGAGTAGAGGATGGTAGGAATCTTGCACTCCAGAATGAGCTCTCCATTGATCAGTTTGACTTCTTTCCTCGACATGACGGCTGGTCTTGCGCCGCGACGTTCTTGCTTTCCATTTGGTGCTGGCTCGTAGTTGCCTTTTTCATCGTAATCATCTTCGTTGAAGCTCGATTCGGACATGAAGGAGTCGGTTTTGAGAAGGTCTGGTCGCTCGTCGTCGGTGAAGGGGTCGTCATCACCATCGATCGGTATGGCGGTCATGTCTGAGAGGTCCTTGTCGCCATCAGAAGAGTTCGGTCGTACGCCCGCAAAGAGTGGTGCTGGGGGAAGAGGACGCTTCGAGCTGCCACCATATTTGCTAGAAGGTGAGCCAGGTCTCGGACTTCCGTTGATGTCGGCGGGTTCGTAGGGAGCGTTATAGGAGGGCGGGACAGTGTAATCGAGCGAGGTACGGGTAGGTGACCATGAGCGCGAAGGAGAGTGGGAGGTGCGGGACTCGGGTCTGTCGTAGTAGAAGGGCGGCGCATCTGAGGGTGGAGGGAGGTTGGGGGCTGCGTCAACGATCGAGACGGCTCGTGAGGGTGGGCGCGAGGGGTGGTATGGGACGAAGGTAGCGGGCATGGGTGGAATCTCCTCTGCGGCTTCTCTAGAGTTGTTTGTTAAGTTCGGGTTCTTCAAGTCTTTCTTGTTTTGCGACAGCGACGTCTGGGCCTCCTCAAGAAGGTCTTCAATGGCATCACGCTCTTTCGGTTGCTTTCTAGGCACGCTGAATCTCGAGCGGCTGTTTTGCTCTGGTCTGGAGTCGACTGGGACCGACTTTCGGGGCTGAGAAGAATGCTGGACATACTCTTCGAATGGACTTTCGTCGATGTGGGTAAGTAGTCTCATGGTCGATGCATTGCGCGACCCGGGCATACCCTCGTTGTCGTTGTAGACAGACGAGTCGCCATAGCGAGATGCCATGTTGGCGGCAGGTGTAATGAGTGACGGCGCGATAGGCGAGGAATGTAGAGCTGTATCTGCTTCCAATCAAGCCATGAGCATGCTACAAAGAGGCGCTTGTGAGTACAAAGGTCAGAGAGTCAAAACGGCGGTCAGAGAAAGCTCAAAATGACGAAGCAGAAGATGCTTGGATTAAAATTAACAATTGCTTAGGCCTACCGTCTTTCTTGATGGCGCTCGAAAGACGAACTCATGTTGTTTGTGTTTCGTGGAGAAGACCGAAGTTACCGGGGAAACAGCCTCCTTGGCGCTTCGGCATCCCAGGCAGATCCGATACCCGAGCGATTCCACGCGGCAAAACAATTCAATTATCAACAACATTGTTGATTCATGCCTTGCCTTCAGCCTTTGCGTATTCTTGGCCAAACTCACCGTACCACCTGCAGGGTTTGAGTTAGCGCTGCTTCTTGACCCCTTTCAACACAATGCTTACCTGTCGACCACCTTTTGGCTCATGCCAGCTCCGATAGTGTCACGGTCTTCTTGCCAACCCTTCTTGACCTCTTCCATGAACTCTTCGACGGACAGAGCACTTGAGTTCTTGTGCTTCTTGTTGTCGTCCGGGTCTTCTCTTTCTCTGTGCAGATCCGTTCCAACGCTTGGCGGAGCAATCTCAACCACCTTGATGGAAGCTCCGCCTTGCTCCAATTGAGACCTCAGGTTCATAGTGTTGAAGTGCACAAACGCTTTGGTGCCATTGTACACGGGGTTGATGATGCTAAATGGAATATAGCCAAGTACTGAGGACACATTCATGATGACGGCCGACTTCTTGCTCTTGAAATGGGGCAAGAAGCCCACAGCCAGATGCATAGGTCCCCGAACATTGATGTTCACTTCAGCATCGGCCTTTTCAAGAAACTCCTCAGCTGACATGTCGTTGACATTGAGAGGTCTTTGGACTCCAGCGTTGTTGACTAGACAGTCCAGCTCCGGGTGTTCCTGAGTAATCTTCTTGATGAAGCCTGGGATGGCCTTGATGTCTCCTGTGTCCAGGACATAGTAGTCGGCGCCGATCTCCTTGCACGTCGACTGTAGCTTGCTTTCGGTTCTTCCACAGATAATGACCTTCTTTCCCTCAGAGATGAAGTATTCGGCAATTGCTCGTCCAATGCCTCCTGCACCACCTGTGACGAGAGCACACTGAAAATCTAGCGATCGAGGCGACATGATTGTCCGGATTTTAAAGGGTATCGAAAGTGATTGCCGAATTGTTTGCAAGTTGTGAAGTGTTCATACGCCTGAAGTGTTGGCCCTCAAATAATGGAATGCTCCTGCCGCCGCTGAATTATTACCCAGGTATGACGGCATCAGAAGCTTAAATCCGAACAACCGAAGCTGTCCGAGATATCATGTCATGGCGCGACCTTCCAAATCATTCATCACAAGCATCGTCATATTCCTATATTATCACAGCTATGGTCGACCATCACAGTACAATGTCTGGACTCACTCAGTATGGCGCCACACAATGCAACTGCGTCGGCTTCCGTACCCTCCGCCGCGGTCTGAAGCAGCCAAATGAGACCGATCGAAACCGGGCTATCGAGTACACCCGCAACTTATTGCTCCATTCATCAATGTTCGACTTCTAGGAGAAAGTACGGTTGCCTGCTCCGCCGACCAGTCGGGACATAGCACAAGCCAACAGCGGAGTACTGTCCAAGATCGCTGGTATGCTATATGGGACTCTCTGAATGAACAGCACTAACCAGCCATTCCAGTCGACGCCTGGATTCTGCTTTCTACGATTCCGTTGCCAGAACATGGCCTCTCCGAATTGACTTACCGTCTTTTGCACGATTTGACAGTGCACGACCTTAGGATACGAGTGACAGCCATGCCGCAACCGGATTGGCTGCCCGGCAATGGCAAGGTCGATTACTTCGCTCAGGTCATCTTGTACGACGGCACGCTTCTGATCTCTGGTGAACCGGCCAAAGACAAGCTCTCAGCCCTGGACATGCTTCTTTGGAGTATTAAAGCAAGGATTGCCATGAAGTTTGTGTTAACGCCAATGATCACTACTAGCTTGGACTACTACACTCTCGAGCTCTCCTTTAGCTCAAATCGACAGAGACCCAAGCTGGCAGTCCCAGCTCTACGCCGTTTGTTGAATTGCGATATGAAGACCGAGTCAACTCAGCTTCTGAAGCGGTCCAAATTTGATTGCGATTTCGAGTTCTACACAGTCCGAATGAATTCTCGAGACTGCCAACGATGCTGTTTCTGTAACCAATGCGACGATTGAGTCTACTCTACTTCAGTCATGGTAGCTCGGCTAGACCAAATCTCGACAGTCACTACAGTTAGTAGAAAATGAAACCACAATCCGCTTCTTCTCCCACACTCAAGTGCCACGATCATGTTTTGGACAAGCAATCTCTCCAGATTTCAGATGCGACTTTTTGATACAATGAATACGAGAAGAGGTTTGTTTATGAGCTCCCGCACGTAAGACCGCCAGGAGTAAGCGTGACTTCATAAAGATACGGTGCAACAACCACATAGGGTAACTGCGGGATCGCGCGGCGCCGTTGATCCTGAAAAGAAGCAAAGCGCTTTACAGCTTTGCCTATATCAAGTTAAGCCTCTGCCTCCATTGCGCATCCGATCGACGTCTGCCGGACGTCATACCAGATCTACATTCAACAGAACAAACAGAACACTTATTTATCAACATGAAGAGCCGCCAACATTGCCTCGTGCTCAGTGTTTCTTGTCAACCGAAACATCTCAGCCGACATGATCGACCAACATTTACAGACTCGAAGCTCCCTTGAGCATTCGAAGGTCGAGATAATTACTATGAACCCCACGGAGAACCCCAGGAATTGGCCGACATGGAAGAAATGGACGGTTGTCGGTGCTATAACGCTGGTTGATCTATCGGTATCTTGGGGAGCTTCAGGATACAGTCCCGCAACAGCCAAGTTTGAGAAAGACTTTGGAGTTTCTAGTGAAGTAGGAACTCTGGGATTGAGTCTGTATGTTCTGGGATTGGCTTTAGGGCCTATGTCTATTGCACCCCTGTCGGAAGTATGTATCCTTGCACCATCTTAAGGCTCATTATACCTTGCTATGGAGACTAACGCTTTATAGTACTTCGGAAGAACACCACTTTACATCATTCCATACGGATGTTTCCTTCTATTCCTCATGGGTACCGCCTTGGTAGAAAATCTTGGTGGTTTCTTACCTCTCCGCTTCTTATCAGGCTTCTTCTCGTCTGTCACTGTTGCCAACTTCGGAGGAACAATCGCAGATCTGTGGGATGTTCGGCACACTGGTATTCCCATGTCTATCTTTCTATGGGCAGCGACCTGTGGATCACCCTCTGGTTACTTTTTGATGTCCTGGGTGGCTCAATATCGCGGCTGGAGAGATGTCTTTTGGGCATTGCTGGGCATCTGCGGCGGTTTCTGGATCATCATGTCTGTCACATTATTATGGGCTGGTGAGACAAGGCACAGCATCATCCTCCTTCGTCGTGCTAAAGCCGAGAGACGTCGCACGGGTCGGGAAAACATCAATGTGCCTGAGCATATGAGGCAACGCGGCGTCCGACAGCTCTTCCGTACTGCCTTGACGCGACCCTTTCGATTTTTGTTCACGGAAGCAATCGTCATCTTCGCAGCGGTATACAACGGCTACCTCTACGGTTTGAGCTTCTTGTTCAACGGTGCTTTTAACATCATCTTTGGACCCTCTGGCAAAGGGTTCGAGACGTACCAGGTCGGACTTACATTTCTCGGCATCTGTGTTGGCATTTCTCTGGGCCCCTTGACTAATATCTGGCAAGAGAGGTACTACCAGAAACGAGTCGGTCGTGCGGGAGGTACCAACATCCCAGAAGCACGTGTACAGCTTGGCCAACTCGCCGGAGTTACATTTCCTATCAGCTTGTTCATCTTCGCATTCACCTCATATGTCCGGCTCAGCTGGGTCGGCCCGGTAGTTGCCAGCGGACTATGGGGTTGGAGTTTCTATACTTTGATCCTCATGACGTACAATTATGTTGAGGACAGCTATGGCATGTATAGTGCATCTGCTCTTGCCGCGGTGGGTCTGTCGAGAAATCTCATGGGGGCTGGATTCCCTCTTTTTGGCAGGCAGTTGTACACCCAAGTCGGTGGATATCAATACGCGAGTCTGATATTGGCTTGTTTGGCTCTTCTGCTGATGCCGATTCCATTCGTTTTGAGCAGATATGGTTTACGGTTGCGCCAGAGGAGTCCTTGGGCGAGAGAAATGATGGAGCATGACGGGCAGTCAGCGGGCAAACCCGACGAAGCAGCTCTCGAAGACGAAGAGAAAGCTAGTCAATAATATATAGATAAATGCCAGAACAATGAACACGGCGGATTTGGTCAGACTTGATATTTCAGAGAAAGCGGTATGAGTCGCATTTGGTCCAAGCTTCCCCAGCCAGCAAAGGCCACATTGAGGACGTCTAACCCTTTTTCAGAGATGTGCCATACGCGAAAAAGAGGACGTGTATGTGTTGCAGCACTTTCAACTCGACTCAGCCGGCCTCGAGGTATTGTGCCTTTTGACCGCCCTCGTATTGAGTTCGGCGCTGTTGAGATTTCGCTCCCCGAGTCTTTTCTCTCCGTTGACAAAACAGTCTTTGAGAATTGAGTTCTAATTTCGGCCGATCTCTTATCCTGCGGATGTTTTCTAGACTCGCTTCTAGACCGGGTACCTTCGTGGTCGCAAGACTGATGGTTTGCAAGTCCGGTTGATTATGAGATCGTCCTCATCCAACGGTTAATTACGTTCCCCACGCGTCTCCACGAAGGCTTCATCCATCATCGCTCGTCGTTCGTCAGTGACGGCGGTTAATTAATCGAGTAATAATGCATCTTCGAAACAACATCTACCCCGGTTCCTGCCCCAGGTTCCTCTATCCGCCACTGCCATGCAAGAGGTGTCACTGCGGCGCACGTCTCAAAATCGTGGCTTCCTGTAGCTGCAGCGAACTGCAGATGCTTGAACATGTTCGAGAACAACGAACTCACCAAAGAGGAACTTCTGGAAGCCCCGGAAGAGTCCTCGGCTTCTGCCAGCAACAGGAAAAGAAGACGACGAGATGATACCAATTTTGAATGTCAAGTATGCCACCGCATTTTTGGCCGAATAGAGCACTTGAGACGCCATGCCAACAGTCACGGCGAGGCTCGTTCTTTCAAGTGTGTAGCTTGTGGAAAGGGGTTCAATCGACTGTACGTCATTTCCGAGAACGATTTGTTTGCCCTCACCAAACCATCAGACTCGCTGACTCATCTTTTGAACAGAGATACGCTTCAACGGCATGAGTTGATACACCAGAAAGACCCTGGTGTATCTAAACTCAAGGGAGCAAGAGCCTGCAAGGAATGTGCCGGTAGTAAGGTCCGCTGTAATGGTACCATGCCGTGCGAGAGGTGCACAGTGAAACAGACTGATTGCGTGTATCCAAGCGCCGCAAGCCCAGCCCAAGCACAGGACTCACCTTCATCTGCTATATCGGACTTCCCTTCAACGCCCGGAACATCGGAAAATGCTTCGTCTTCAATGCTCGAGTCTGCGTCATTCCCTCGACAGCTGGAGCAGTCACTACCATATGTCGGCCATGCTGTGCCATTTCCAGAACAGCATGCCCTGAACGTTTCAGATACATGGAATTATAACCCGCATCCAGAGACAGCATCCCAATCCAACCATCTTCCCTCAGGCTCGCTTCCGACATATATCCATGGCCTATCACTACAAGATCCCAGTGGACAGCAAACAGCCTTGTCGCCATTCGCAGGATCATATTCTGGCACTGAAGCCTCGTTCGAGATAACATACACCTCATCACTGTCAAGAGACCGTCATGCGAGCCTGGACCAGTTGTCACGGAGGCCAAGGCTTGTGCCCAACTTGAGGTCCAGAACAGCTGTCATGGACTCCAACAGCCCGACGTCACAGCTCACGCTTGCAAGCCATCAAGGAGAGTCTGCTCATGACCAATCAGATCTACGAGGGACTTTCCACAGGTCTTTCAATCCATCAACCAGCTACCTGAGTCGAAGACGTCGATTCAACTTTCCATTGTCGGGTGATGTCTTGCCAGCTTTCCAGAATGATGACTACACCAGCTTCGACATGTTATCTGAGCAAACATATTCAGCCATCCACAGGTCTTTCATTGCTGTCTGTACAGGTTTAACTGCACACCAACCAGTATATGGATCAAGCTGCTTTCCGTCACGGAAGACCCTGAACGCTCTGGTCAAACTATACTTTGAGCGCTTTCATCCTGTGATGCCGATACTTCACCATCCGACCTTGAACCTCAACACATCTCATTGGATTCTCAGTTTGGTAATTGTAACAATTGGAAGCCATATGTCGGACTTCGAACAAGCAGAAGAGTATTCTCTGTGTCTGGACGAGTTCTTACGCCGTGCCATTTCAGCCTTGGTAATAATTCGGTCCATGGTGACTCTACAATTGATTGTACTAACAAAATCAGGATCCCCACGAGACAATTGATCGCATCACCCTTTGTCAGACGAAGCTACTAGCATGTATCAACCAGATCTACAGCGGCGAGGAAAGCTGGCAAGAATCCGCTTACAATGAATTCTTGACAGACCTGGTTGCATTCTGTCAGCTCGAGTGGAAAATGTCCGAAGCAGGGTTCACGACCTTCGCACCTGAAGGCCACGAGGCCGAATTTTGGGAACGATGGGTTCAACTAGAATCTTGTCGACGGACAGGATATGCGATATGGGTGAGTGTTACGGAGAATGGTCGATCGCATCAATGCTAATACGCAACAGATGCTTGACACGATGTGGGCATATCAGTTTCAGGTGCAGCCGAGACTTACGCTAGAAGACGGGAGAATACCTTTGCCATGTCAAGAGGTATTATGGGAAACAAAGTCAGCCTTACAATGGCACCACATTTTCCAATTTTCGCCTCGTAAGTTGTCAGAAGCTTTCTCCACGCCAAACATTGCTGATGGAAGAGATAGCCAACTTAACACTTCTGTCGGCTTTGCAAACTCTACAAGACCACAAAGACTTACAAAGCACAATGGGTGAATTCAGCCGCATAATCCTTCTCCACGGCTTCTACCATCAAAGCTGGGAGATGGAAAGAGCTGAGATTCGGTCTCAACCGCGACCTCACCAAATGTCGATGTTCGCCCTCTGGAGAGACTCGGTCTGCGATTCGCTAGAAGTGCTCCAATGGAGTGCCAACAATGTCGTCAATGCAGCATCTGGCATGGAACATCCAACCATACTACATCTACATCTGGCGAGAATCGTATTATTCGCACCTTTTCAAAACATCTGCGACCTGGCGTACGGAATGACGAAGGAAGACACAAGTATTGGCACAGCGCAGATGGCGAACCTGCGTACATCGATACGCAAGTGGGTGATCGAAGACGAAAGCAAAGCTCGACTCGCAGCCTTACATGCGGGAGTATTGTTAAAGCATATTCGAAGTTTCCACACAAACAGCTTCTATGAGCCGTCAGCAGTCTTACTGGCCACACTTACCCTCTGGGCATATGGAGCATTCACAACTACAGCTATAGCAAACAGACCACCACTACAGCGAAGATTTTCGGATACCCAAGGCCACCCGATCAGCATCGCCTTGGACCAACCACTTGAGCCGGACCTGGTAAGATCATTCATAAGAGATGGCAGGGATATGGCACCTACTCTAAGAGGAGTGGGAAGTATCCGAGGCGCGGGCGGTCCACAGCGGGTGCTTTTGGAAGGATCAAAACTAGTTTCAGAGATTGGGAGACTTGGAGTCGGACGCAAAGTCATCCGAGTGTTGAACAACCTCTCATTATGCCGCAGTATATAAAAACGGGCAAAACGAACATTTTTGGACAGACTAACACAATCAAAATTTCATGCTCTCTTACTTTCATATACTTTGAGTCGATGAGATATAGCTGTAGCATTTCACAATCCTCTCGAGCTCAGAGAGCTTGTGCGAAGAGATGGTCTCTTTCCCGTAAGACATCCTTCCTTTTTCGGATAGTGTATGCCAAGCACAGCGTCTACCCCACAATCACATGCTTGAGCCAGAACAGAAAGAAGAAAGAGCGACTCTCGAGATGGCAGACTTGTCGCATTGCCTACCTGTTGGCTGGTTTTCGTCGCAGAGCTGGTCATGGCAGTCGCGACTCGCATCCAGATCTAGTCAAGAACTCTCGTCTCCATCCGACTCCCTCACCTTCTTCAATGACGCGCTGAAGCCTCACCTCATTGCTCCAGCAAGCCACGCCCATCATCGACATGGACTACAACAAGCTCACCGTAGTCCAGCTACGTGCCGAACAGACGCGTCGCGGTCTTTCCAGCTCTGGTATCAAGCTTAAGAAAGACTTGATAGCTCGTCTGCAGGAAGATGACGCCGAAAGTGAGGCCAACACGGACGCGATCCAGCCAGCTGCTCCACCACCAGCATCACCGCCAGCACCACGGCCAGCGCCACCGCTGCCCCAGGAACCCTCCGAGTACGGCTCAGATGACCTCTTCGATGAACTAGATGCCGATGCTCTAGTCAGCGCCAGTCAACAGTCTCAATCAGCTTTTGTCAAACCAGAGTCCTCGTTCACCATCCCACCGACACCCACTCTCAAGCGTCCTGCTCCAATCGACGATGACGACGATGACTTCGACGACAATGACATCTTCAACGATCCGAAGATAGAAGACATTTGGACTTCGTCTCAGCAAGAGAGTCGTAATGCCCCTCCACCACCAGACAACCCTAGAGACATTGCTCTAGTCCGCACACTGCTAAGAGAAAAGTTTGGATACCCTGCCTTTCGCGGCGAACAAGAGAAAATCATTCGGGCCATTCTGAGAGGCGAAAACGCGCTAGCCATCCTGCCCACTGGCGCGGGCAAGAGCCTGTGTTATCAGATCCCGGCAATTGCTTTCCCAGAAATGGACAAGCAGAGCGGCAACATACGCCCACACGGTGCTGGAATCACCCTCGTCGTCTCGCCTCTGATTGCTCTGATGAAAGACCAGACCGACGCCTTGAAGAAGAAAGGCATTGCCGCCGATTGCTTGGATTCAACAAAGACGTACGAAGAGATCCAGGCCATCCACTCCGAGATACATACTGGCCGTCTTCGCTTGTTGTATGTTTCACCCGAGAAGCTCAACAACGAAGCCTTCGTTGCAAGTATGAAGCATGTCGCTGGAGGCATTCGTCTGATTGCTGTCGACGAGGCTCACTGTATTTCTGAATGGGGCGAGAGTTTCAGGCCCATGTACATGCGCGTCTCTCGACTTGCGAAAGACATCAAAGCGGAAAGAGTCATCTGTTTGACCGCCACCGCCACTCCCAAAGTCGCCGACGACGTACGAAAGGCATTTGACATCCTAGAGCGCAATGAGTTTCGCACGAGTCCGTATCGACCAAACCTTAGACTGGAAGCTGTCGCCACAGACTCGACCGAAGCCAAACTTCCCTTGTTGTTCAAATGGCTTAGAGAGCACCCTGGCAGTACCATCATCTATGTCACACTTCAGAAGCAAGCCGAGACCCTGTGCAAAACACTGCGCCAGAAGTCTTTCGATGCTGCCTACTATCATGCCGGCATGAAGGTCGAGGAAAAGATGGCTGTTCAGGACAGCTTCATGGCTTCCGAGATTCGTATCGTTGTCGCTACCATTGCATTCGGAATGGGCGTGGACAAATCCGATATACGGAATGTGGTTCATCATGACCTTCCATCCTCTATCGAGGAATACAGTCAGCAGATCGGTCGTGCCGGACGAGACGGAGAGCCTGGTTATTGCATCATGTTCCTCTGCCAAACAGACATCTACATACGGCAGAATTTCGCCCTAGGTGACCTGCCGTCTCGCAATTCGCTACAGCAATTGCTCAAGGACGTCTTTAGTCGCAAACCAATACCGGACAATGAGGGGGAGGTGCTCAAGTTCACCCTTCGTGAGCTGTCCGGTCTCTATGATATTCGTCTCAGTCCGCTCGATGTCGTCCTGGCCACACTCGAACTCAGGTTCGGTCTCTTGCGCGCTATAACCCCCGAGTATACCAGCTATCAATTCGAAGACAAAGGACGATACCATGCTGCTGCGTCCAGCGACCATTCTCCTGAGGCTAGAGCAATCTACTCAATGTCTACCAAGGCCGTCAAGAACTTCACGTTCGACATGAGTTCGGCCACTAGAACCGGTCTCATGCGAGCAGATCTCGTCAGAAAACTGGACAGCTGGAATGCCACAGGCGTCATCATGTTGAAAACGTCAGGAGTGATGAACCGCTATCGGGTGCTCAGACCCTTGCCTAGTGCCGAAGAGGATATCGCCGACCTGGCCAATCAACTTTACGCAGATATGGCTCGTCGCGAGCAGGATTCTCTGGGACGAATTGATCAAGTGCTCAATCTTGTCACTGGACAGGCATGCTTCGCGCTTGGTCTTGCACAATACTTTGGCATGGAGTTGCCTGACTCCAGAAAGTCATGCGGCCATTGTACATTCTGCGCTTGGGGGGCGCCGCCGACGATGCCTGCAAAGCCTCCTCCGCCGCTCAACGTGGAGGGGATCAAGAAGGTCTTGGCTGTGTGTCCACATGACGATCCTAGACTTCTGGCGCGGGTTGCCTTTGGCATCAAAAGTCCGCGAATCACTCAGCTCAAGCTTGACAAGAGCGCGGTGTTTGAGTCGCTGGCCGATCACGAGTTTAGCGTAAGTCATCGATCTTATGTCACTGACGGAACGTTACTAACATGACAACAGACGCTACTCCGAGAATTCGAGGCTGCTTGTAGAACAGCTGCCCATGGTCCGCTGAATGTGGCGCCTACCCCGGTGAAAGTTAAGAGCTCGCCGAGGACTTCATGGAGCGGAGGTAAGACCAGCAGCTCCAGAGGTCGTGGAGGAAGCAACAGTTACACTCGTGGAAGTAGTAGCTACAGCAAAAGCTATGGTAGCAGCAGTGGATACATGAGGAGAGGTAGCGGCTATGGAGGAGGCTACAAAAGAGGGCGCAGATCCTACTAATGAGTATGCCGATGCAGCGATCGCGCATTGACATTGATGAAGATGGATAGTGGGTCACAAAAATGGCTGTACAGACAGATATGATTAACGAAAGCTTCAGTAATGCCAATACTACTTGATGATGCATCTTCATGCATCCATCTCTCTCACATCATCATTTTCACAGTGCAACTGATCCGAAAATCGTCGTGCCTTTTGATAAACTTGATTTACCGGATAGGTACCCTATTGGCGAGATGACTCTCACGCACAGCTGCGAAGGAAGGCAGATCTGCTTGTTCTTCTATCTCTAGCATGCAGCTTATTTGGATAGTGTAGCGGTCAAACCACAGGATGGTCTACTTTGCGGCGCTGTTTCTAGAAGAGAGGTGTGAAACGTCCGTCTCCGAAAATGATATCCAACCGTGGCTTTTCTCGACGTAATCTTATTGGTGAAGAATTATTGAAGACCCCTCCATACAAACATGACATCCGAGCCAACAACAATATGATTGCAACCCACCAGACCATCTGCACCATCAAGCAAAGAACATACGAAAAGCCGGCATATCAGCCATGATAACACACGTCCTCGGATCACCCAATTCGGCAATTGTCCAATTCTCTCAGAACGATCGAGCGAATATCGCAATCGTGCTACTCGACGAATTCCCACAAGCTCCCGGAACACCTCCAGAAACCGATCCTCCATTACAAAGGAAACAATTATTCTGTTTCACCGCCAGTCAGCCATGTGCTCACCCACATCAAGTCAACAGAAGGAAAAAAAAAAAAAACACATACCTCTCCAGCTTCCCCAGTAGTCCCACTCAAGAACCCACTATTGACAGTAACATAACTGATAGCATTCCCACACCAACAATCCGCACTACTAGTTCCCTGATTGACGGTTCCAAAGTATACGAAATCCAGAGTTAGACATGTACTGCTGCAGCGGGAGTTTACTTGACCGGTAAATGTGCCTTGGTAGGAAGTTAGAGCGCGGCCGGTGGTTACGGTGCTGGAGCCGGTTTGCACGTAGCAGCCTAGGTAGGCGTAGAGGATGCCTGTTGCGACTGGGCCTGGGGGGCTGGGAGAGGTAGTGTTAGTGGGGTTGGGAGAGTAGGGAGGAGGGGGGAGGGGTACCCGGATGGGCCCTGTGTGGTGGGTTGTGGTTAGCTTTGGTCCGGAAGATTATGGGCGGGAATAGGAATAGCTTACAGTTGATCCTGTTGGGCCGACGCTTCCTTGCAAACCGGGGCTTCCCTGTGCGATGTTAGAGCGTGATTAATCTTTTTGGAAGATGTTGAAGCTTCATACCTGCGGGCCTACACAACAATGATATGAGTCAGTGATCGAGCTCGCAAAACCGAAACACGCAGGAGATTAATGAAGAATGCAGCTACAGGCAAGAACGTCGAGGATTGCCCCATCATCATCACCAAGTTGGTTGCAAGACTGGAGTGCTTTATACACAGCTGCATGCTTCTGAACCTCGCGTTGCCCTGGATAGAGTGGTACTTACCAGTTGCGCCCTACAAATAGTATCGTCAGTTTATCCAGCACTACTTGTATACTGCGAATGGCTCGACTTACGACCGCCCCGTTTTGCCCATTGTTTCCTTGAATGCCTTGAGTTCCTTGGATTCCTTGACTTCCTTGGATGCCTTGAGGTCCTTGGAGTCCTTGGGTTCCTTGGATGCCCTGTAATTCATGATCAGAATACTGCCACAGGCTGATCAAGATTGATGGATACCTACTTGAGGTCCTATATAGAACAATTACATATTAATACATGTCAATCTCTGAGAAAGATGGATATCGATAAGCAGAATTTTGCTTATACCGAATCCGCGCTGGATGGGAAGCACTCACCACTTGGCCCTACAGAACCCTGAGAAGAACGATCGAGTCAGCATGGCACGGTAATACTGTGAAAGATAACTCATAGCGGATGGTTGCTTTGGCATCAGACTTTCAAGCATCATTTTTGATGATCTCAGATGATCTAGCTCAGAAGGCAGAGAAGTGAGGCAGTGTTTGCATAGTCCATAACTCGTCTTCTGGTTTGAGCAAATGTTTCCGAGATGAAAGAAGAAACCAGACACCAGTACACATTTACCACGACGAGAAGTCCAACTTACTGTAGCTCCAATTTGGCCGCTTATTCCGGAAGGTCCCTGCTCTGTGATTAGAAAAGGATACTGGATCGGAGATGATGATCAATCTCACACTCGGACCTGGGAAAGAGTTGATTAGCGAAGGCTCGATTCCATGGACACGTTTCAAACATAGCAGGCAAAACAATGCGTGAATTGACATCCCAGCAAGGGCGAAGTCTGGCGAAGAGGCTATCAAAAGACACGACGATTTTTGAATTCGGTCGAGGTTCGTTGAGAGCACCTGCCTCGTGCGCTCTTATTGAAGGTGCTTTCCAGAAGCATTATGCCTTTTGACAGCCACGTCATCGAGGCCTCACCGGGAAGGAAGCACGATTCTCGTAGAATTGTTCTGCGGACATGGACGAATCATCTCATCATCTGAGACGATATTGCTTACCTGAAGGACCACTGGAATGATGTCAGCCTGTCTGTACCCAATTCTCGGCAAGCGATTGGAACAACATACCTCGGACCAGAACTCATTGCCAAAGCCGCACACGAGGAAACAGAAAATAGAGAAAGTTGAATGTACAGGCAACCAGAAGGCGCTGCATCCTGCTGATACACGGCATAAACCGTGCCATTGCTGAGCGAACAAAATTGCGCCTGTCCGTTATAGAATTGCGAGTTGAACCATGAAAGCTGACCGTTACTCGTTGCCGAAAATGATGTTGTTATAGACCCTGGTGTTAGCGAAGGGACGAATTGAGAGTACGCTATCCCTGGACTGGTCGAATAGTAGTAGACGACATTATTGATGGTCGCAGTTAGGACGCCATTTCTGATGGCATATATAGGCGCGCTTGAGCAGTCATTGGTGACTGTTCCGTTGGCGTTCATGTAGAAGCCTGATTGACGCTTCTGATGCAATCTCGTGTCGGACATTATGAAAAGGATGAAAGAAGAGTCTGTCGCTGTTGGCACAGCAATGCTGGGAAGTGTAGAGGTGAATGCGGTGGAAAGAAGAGTCTTTGTCCAAGAGAGTGTGGTTATTGTGTCAAGAGACGTTGGCGCATCCGTAACAGTAATTGCTGCTTGTGTTCCGTGAATGGGATAGAAAGTGGTGTTGTAATCGACATAAGTGTTTAATGACACAGCCTGTTGATATACAGTATTATGACTGATAGGCCGATATATGTTGCAAGCGTTCTGTGCTTGTGTAAGGCATGGTAAAAGAGCGACTAGGCCGATCAGGATGACCTTTGAACGTGACATGTAGTCGAAAAGAATGTGTGCCATGACCGAAGCCAGAGAAGATGGGAAAAAACACAAAAGGAGATCGAATCTTGAACCTTGCAAGCGTCTCGGATAGTCTTGGGAAGATGTACCTACACTGCGACTCGGCCCGATTTGTTTCTTCGAAGCTGCGCGAGCTCCCGGTCCTCGAGGCAACGCGAGGAATGTATAGCGATATCACGCCGACACATATGGCGAGCTCCAGTGCGGGGATGCCGAACAGATCTAACATCACATTCCGTGCATGAGGTGTCAGGGCAAGCTCTTGAGTTATGAGAGATATCGATTCTGATCACAAAGGTCAACTGCTATGGTAACGCTAAACAATAAACATGAATTATGCGGGCTTAAACCTCATCATCTAAAGCGGGCAGCCACTTCTCCTGCTGGCTCACTACTGCCCTCGCCCTCCTGGCCGTGAACGGGGTTAGGGTAGTAGAAGGCAGCGACGGCAATGAGCACATAAACGAAGAAGCACAAAGCGCCCTCGAGGTAATTGGACTTGCCATCCCGCAAGAACCCGCCAACCACAAGAATAGCGAGAATAAGGACAACAGCGTGGAACATCTCAAAGTTGAGAGACATATCGATGCCCTGTGACAGGGTTAGTAAGCAAGATCTTCTCAGAGACGTTAGAGTGTTGACTTACCAGACCCCAGCCGACGATAACTACTAGAGGCGTGTTGAGCAATGCTGTCTGGATGGATGCGCCCAGAACGTGCGACAGAGCAAAATTCATTTGGTTGTCCCAGGCTTCGTCGACTGCAGTAATGTGTTCCGCAGCCTTTTCAACAAGGGGAATCAAAATGAGACCAAGGAAGGCATCTGGGACGTGGCGATGCTCAACCATCCACTCGATATTTTGAACCAGAAAGACGGCCATCATTGACACGAAAGTAATGGCAAAAGCCAAAGCGATGATAGACTCAGTCAGAGTCAATTTTGGCTTGGCCAGATCACGATGACGGTCAGCGTCCTGTTCTTCGTCGGCCTCAAGAATGTCGTCGTAAAGTCCGTGATGAGACTTCATCTGGAAGAAAATGTAGACTGCATATGCCACGAGAAGCACGATGGCAGTGGCTCGAGAAATTCGAAGGACCTCGGCCTCGAGACGCTCGACAGTAAGGTTCTCACGACCAGTGAGAGCGTTGCTGAATATGACGGGAATGACAAGAGCCATGCCGGCAACTAGCATCAGATTGCTTCCAGTATCGCTGACAACATCGTGGAAGGTTTGATCCTCTCTACGAAGACCGCCGAAGAAGAAGCAAAGACCGATACAAAGCAACAGGTTTGCAAGGATACTACCGAGAATTGCAGCTTGGATAATAGGGACGCCTGAGCCGTCTCCTCCGTTGAGCTTGAGTAGAACGATGAAGAGAATGATTTCGACCAAGGAGCCGAGAGTGGTTTCGAGGACAACACCGAAGACAGTAGGCAGTTTCCTGGCAAGCTCCTGACCAGCAAAGCCGATGAGATTGGCAGATGGTACCATGGCGATGTAGGAAAGGATAAAGATCCAGAGGTGTTCCTGAGGTCTTGCGAAGTGCTAGGGAGATGGCGTGAGAAGAGAGAGATACAGTTGAAGACGAGTGTACTTACCAGGGCGATGGCAGCGGGAACGAATGGCCAGAGTACGTTCACATATTTGGAGGCGGTGCACGAACTGTTCCAGCAGACTTTGAAGAAGTGGAGAGGGTGGAAACCGCGTCTTCCACTCTCGCCAGCAGGTTTGATACCAGGAGTTACTGCGTGTCCGTTATGGTTGTACTCGGGCAGTCTGCCATCTTCACGCTCTTGACGAGGCTTTGGCTCGTGCGAATATGGGCTCGTTGATTGACGGCTTCCGCGGCGGGGCTTGGGTCGTGTTGTCATGATGTTTCGTAGGTCTCGTTATTTGCTGACGGCTGCTTTGTTGGTCTTCGCGCGTAGCAGCACGGTGAGGCTCTGGAAGTGAGCTTTGCTGGTACAAAAGACTCAGTCGCACGCCAGATGGTCAATGGCAGAAGAAGACGAAGTCAGGACGAAGGGGTTGTTGTTAGATTATCAGGTTGTGAAGCGGGTCGTCAGTCTAGCTCAGGGAAAGCGCCTCTCACGTCTCGACACTTTCCAGCGCGCGCTTTCCTTGTTTGCGCACTTTCCCTGTTTCCAGCATAATACTTTAAATCACCGGCCTTCCCCTAGGGGATGATTCGCTGGCATATGCACGATCAGCCAAGGCTTGTTGTGGCTGTGTTGATCTGGAATCAGTTCCAACCACCGCGGGTGCGTGCGTGCTACAAGCCTACTCTACAACAGCCGTCGCACCTCGTGGAAGGGGAGCTCAACTGCATGATGAAGTCGAAGTGGGAAGAGCGCAAATAATTGGCTGCATCTTGACCATTGCTCGTCCATACAGCTTGAGCGAGACAAGCACTCTAGGCAAACTGGCGGTGCCGATGCCTTCGATCTTGGTACGGAGTATCTTCTTGGCGGTGACATCTCCGGAAATTACTGCTACTGCCAACAGCGCATTTTGACTTCTACGGCCATAATCGTTCTTTTCCTTTGCTTTTCTCAAGTCTCTGACATTAGATGACTGCATCACATTCTCTGGGCGAACCTAAGCGAGCCTCTCTTGTGTACAATCAAGTTTCACAAAACGCCCAGCTTCTCCCCACCAGTGCGACGTTGTCAGATGAGGTCACGTCTCTCGTCCCCATCTCTGGGCGTGAAGCTTGGAGATAACCTTTGAGATGTACTTTCATTCGAAGTCGTGGGGTTGAAACGCTGTCCAAAACACGATCTGGAAGTCAATAGCTGCTGAATATCTTTCAACGAGTCCCGAATGTTAGATGACCAATATGCGCCTCTGCTGGAAGGTCAAATCGCTTTTTATCACAGCTGTAAGGTCGTGAGACTCGAGACGTCGAAGATGTTAGGCAATCAAGCATACAAGTCGATGAAATAACAGGATGTGAATATGGACATGATCCTAGTATTTGAATCCCGCCAAACAAGCCTACTAACCTACCGCTGGTGCACTTGCCCTAGTGGCCGGTCTTTCCATGTAAGCGCACTGTAATCTGACTTCACCTCTAGAGTACTGCATCAACGCAATCTTGCATTCGCTCATGAGTGACTACCCCTATGTTATGTCGCCTCTCGACAACGTTACATCAACGTAGCAGTTGGCTCAACTCTTAGACTGCACTCACGCAAGGACAAGCAAATGTGTACTGATATACGTTCGATAGACGGCCTGCACAATGGCCTGGTAGATTTAGAGCAAATTATAGCTGGGTCTCTGAGGGTTAGAGTCATCTGGGCTAAGCATTGAGAACTCGGAGTTCGAAAGATTCATAAATCCACCGTCTTTAGTACCGCTCGTTGCTTTACCAAGCCGAGCACGTATGAAGAGCGTCTTGCAAGTCCCGATGGCACAAACTGCACCATGTCTTCTTGCGGTCGGTCGGTCGGTCGAGCGGAGTGGAGTTATGGTAGAATCATGTCTGAAAGTACCATCTGATGTGCTTTCAAGGAGAATCATTACCTAAGATACAGCGCAAGAACTGTCGATATCTTTACTAGATGAGTTCGAGCACATCGACGTACTCAGAGCCATAGAGCAATCACACTCCTTGCTATCTGGCAATGAAGAATCACCAGATTCGCCACGAAAGCAGCGAGCTTATTGGCGACCCGTCCTCAAGAAGATTGACAGGTGCGGCGAAAACCGGGGAGGTGGGAACATCTTGGCGATGAAACGGCAGTATGCATGACGATCTCTCCTGTTTGACTATTTCTAGTTGCGGTTGCATACTGGAGACACGATGTCTTGAAGAATATTCTATTGGCGACGTTGTTCCATTGGGGAAAAATGAAAGAAGCATTGGAAGCAACAACACACCTTGCTTGGAGAACGAGGCAGGAATCAGGCGATATCCAATCTGTCACAACACTCTCGACACCACATCTTTGACAGTTTGACAGATGCACACGTCAAAAGCACAAGTATGCAAACAGGTGAATTTGTGCGCGACATATCCAGAAAGGCGGGATGAAGTGGATTTTCTAGAGGGCTGAGTCGTAAGGGATTACCCGAACGAAGGGTCCGCTGGACCCTGGGGAATTTCTCACCGATTCCTGGCCAATCAGCGTCCGACCAAACATTTAATACCAATGCTTTGCACGTTCTCGATGTCTGGGCCCGCTCAACAAGATTGGATAAGAAAGGGGAGGATTTGGAGATCTGTCAAAGAAAAAGGGTCCATCTCGAAGTTCTTTTCTGTGCGAACTTTCTTGCATCAACAGATCTCACTCCGTGTCCTTGCTTGATCAGTCACTCATTTGCATCTCAATCAAGTCAACAAACATGGGTGCTCAAGCAGCTTCCGACACCAAGGCCTCTAGCACGTCAATTGACGCTCTGAGAGCCGCCATCCCCAAGCACTGCTTCCACAAGTCGACGGCCACCTCCATGAGCTACATCGTGCGAGACATCACCCTCGTTTCTGCCGTGTTCTACATGGGAACCCAGATCCAATATGTACCTTCATTCCCTTTGAGATGCGCCTTGTATGCTTTCTACAGCGTGCTCCAAGGATTCGTCTTTGTTGGTATCTGGATTTTGGCTCACGAGTGTGGCCACCAAGCCATGTTTGACAATGGCGCAGTCAACGACACTTTCGGCCTTATCTTGCACAGCTTCTTGGGTGTCCCTTACTTCTCATGGGTATGTGTCTTTTTAATGATTTTTGATGAGTTTGTTTGATCGGTCCACAATTTCTCGGATTATCCTTGAGATTGTGATATCTTTCACAGCAAATTCATGATAAATTGTTCTCTTATGATTGCAATTGAATTCATGCTAACTCCCGTACAGAAGTACAGCCATGCCAGACATCACAGATACACCAACCACATGGAGAAGGACACTGCATTCGTTCCTGCTAAGAAGGACGACAACCAAATCATGACCAAGGTCCAGGAGAAGGTCAAGCATATCTTCCACATGACTGAGGATGCCCCTATCGTTAGCTTGCTCTTCCTCATTGGACACCAACTGATCGGCTGGCAAGCGTACATGCTCTTCTACGCATCCTCCGGCTACAAGAGTCTGGCGCTTTCCAAGGACCCTCGCACTACCTCTAACCTCAGCCACTACTCTCCCATGTCTCCCATCTACTTGCCGTCCCAGCGTTTGGCTATCCTGGTCTCTGATCTTGGTCTTCTCGCAGTCGGATATGGTCTCTACTACGCCACCCAGGTTATGGGTTTGACCCAGGTTGCACTCCTTTACGGCCTTCCCTACCTCTGGGTTAACCACTGGCTCGGTGAGTTTTATTGTGCATGTATTGCATCTGAGCAATTTTCTAATGCTTTGCAGTTGCCATCACTTACCTTCACCACAACCACGGCGATGCCGAGCACTTCGAGCAGGGCACTTGGACATTCGAGAAGGGTGCCTTGGCCACTGTTGACAGAGACTTCGGATTTGTTGGCCGTGAGCTGTTCCACGGTATCATTGAGTTCCACGTTGTCCACCATCTTTTCCCGTAAGTTCAGAAGGCTTCACAATCTATTGGAGGCAACAAAGCTGACGCCATATAGTCGCATTCCATTCTACCACGCTGAGGAGGCTACTGGCGCCATCCAGCCCATGCTTGGCAAGAAGTACATTCGCGACAACACTTCATTCTTGAAGGCACTCTGGAAGAACTTCACCAGCCACCACTATGTCGTTGAGCACGAGACCAAGCCCGGTACTCTTGTCTGGGCAAAATAGGCTATCAGGCTCTATTCATCATTTCAAAAGTTACAATTTCATGCGGATCATAGAAGGTGTTGGTGCATTAGCAAAGGTAGACGAAGCTAGACTTTATCCGAAAGGAATACCATAGAAAGGGCCCAATTTCACTCACTCTCACGCTCTCAATCAAATTCACGTTTATTTGAAAGAGCACTGTTCGTTCAGCTGATGCACTTCTAGATTCTAAGATGAAAGAGCGAGCGGCGCATCTCTGGGCAAATGACGTGCACCTTCCTGTCTACCCTCTTTTTGCAGCTTAATCAGTTCGTGGTACCGCATACCTCTGTGTCACCAGATCAATATATCGACAATTACACAACCTATCAAAACCACCTCAAAATGTTCGACTATATCAACTTCATTCTCGTCGCGACTTCGACACCTATTCTGGTCAATATCGCCTTCCGTCATCCCTACTCTTGGCTCCACACTATCCTTCTGGCACAAGCTTTTGCGGTATTCTTCAGCTTCTGCTCCCTCATCGATGCCATCTTTGTCCAACCGTTCTTGTTCAGCAGCCCCCGTGAACTTCCCACGGCAGGCCAAGACCCCATCTGGACACGATTGTTCAAAGAACCTACTGGCGACCAACTCCTCCGATTCATGCGTCAAAGCCCCTCCAGTCAGATAATCCGATACTTTGGTGTCCTCAACTCCGAGAGGCTGCTTCTCACAGACCCGAAAGACTTGAAACAAGTTCTGGATTCGGAAGCCTACGAATTCGGCCGCTCATATCTCATTCGCCGTCTGTTGTCTCCGATGTTGGGGAAGAAGAGCTTGGTTGTGATGGATGGCGCAGAGCATATACGCTGCAGGAAGGACATCGACCCGGACTTCTACTCCCAACACATTGCCGACCTGTGCCCTATGTTTTGGAAAAATGCGTGTTCGCTTGTTGAAGCGATGACAGCTTGCAGCAATGGTGTCGATGGCCAGACACCGGGACCTGATAACGCTGTTGAGATACTCAAATGGCTTGAGAAAACCACGTTCCAAGTCATAGTCACTGCCGTCTTCGGCACAACAACGGCCGACATCCAGACCCACATCGAGGACCTATTGGCAGAGTTTCGAGATGCATTCTCCATATCGTCAGGGCTCCATGCTCAAGCAGAGATGGCGTGGGAGACAATCCTTCCGTCGCACTTGTTCTTTGGTTTGATACCACTGGACGACGTAAGAAAGGCGAAGAGCTCAATGCAGGGGATCAAAGCATTCTGTCAGAAGCAGATAGCAAAAAGGAGGTTAGAGGTACGTGCAAGGTGCTGTCAACTTGGAGGTTGACGAGATTCTGTTACATCCCAAACTCAGCAGGCGAAGTCCGAAAGATGGCTACTTTATCTCTGTTGAAACAGCGCTGATTTTTTGTTCTCTTCCAGTACACTTCAGAATCTCGAAAGTTACCAGACAAGAACATCCTTGACACTGCGATCAAGTCGGAAGACCTTAGTGATGAGGAAATTTTGCAATTGTGTACGACCTTTTTGGCAACTGGATACAAGACCGTCTCTGTGGCAGTCACTTAGGCTGTGTACTACCTCTCGACTAGACCCGGTGTGCAGGCTTTGCTACGCACAGAAGTCCGTAGACATTTTCCTGCACCCGGTCAAGCTGGCTCTCCTCCCTTCAAACCTGATTTGCTTCAGAACATGCCTGTACTGACAGCTGTCTGCAATGAAACCTTGCGATTCGCCCCCTTGGTCCATTTAACATTCAGAGAAGCGCGCACTGATATCTTGTTATCTGGATCTAATCAAGTTGTGCCGGAGGGCACGATACTAGCAATATCACCTTGGGCGATCCATAGATCACCAATGTACTGGCGAGGTGGAGAGTCGTCAGTTGGGTTCTCGAGCACGTCTCATACTGCTTGCCCAAGTCCATCTACTTGGGATATGACACGTTGGCTGTTGGACAAGAAGGGAGGCGCGAGAATGCAATGCTCATTCATGCCGTTTGGACGAGGACCACGAAGTTGCATCGCGGAGACATTCGCTCGAGACGAAATGGCGATCCTAGTTGCAGCTTTGGTGGGAAGGTTCGACTTCTCGTTCCGGTCCAGTGGTCGCGATGGCAATGCGACACCTGAAGACTTGAGAGTCTCGTTCGGCGTAGCAGCCAAGCCTGTGAAGCTCATAGTCCGGGCTCAGCCGGTGGATGGATGGTGATGAGGTTGAGGTGATCAGGAAAGTCCTTGTCCCGGGTTAACCTAGAACAAGTTTCGAGCTGTCCTAAAAGTCCATTTTGCCTCGACGCGAATACTTCAATGCAGTTGTAGCAAAAACTCCCTTCTCAGACGGCTGTACTATGAAGTTGTATAACTGGTCGGTCGTTCATGAGGAGCGTCTGTTTGATTGCACTCGTAGTGGTACGACTCACATCTGGAAACAGCTTTTCATTGCCACAGCTGTAGGTATGACAGATTTCAACACATGAAAGGAAGTAGACAAATCGTAGGCAAAACGGAAGTCGCGAAGCAAGTCTTCTTGAGCCCAAAGTCACAGCAAGTGCAACCGACACCTCGCGACAGCATGTCGAGCCGAGGACCGCAGTCCTCGACTTCAGCATCCCTCGATCCTCGAAAATACTCCATCGCTCATCTTCCGCAAAGACTCGATTTCAGTGCGCAGCAGAGGTGATGCTAAGAACAAAGGGCGTCCTATCGATCTGCCAACATTTCCCCATGTAATATGCTAACGATGATGGCCACTGATTTATCTCTGCATCACAACGCCGAAAGGAGTGACATGCAAGCCACTATGCAGCCTGCGAGGCTGGGGGCCACACATTCACCGCTAAACCAAGCAACCAGCCCAAGAGCCTCTTCTACGGTGAAAGACACACATGATGCCTGTCAGTGATCGTTGGATGATTTCAACGTTGAACGGTTTTTCCAGTTATATTAATCAGGTTGACATCAGACATCTGACAGGCCCGACTACTCTGGTCGGCGATGCATTGCGTGTCCCAATATATGCTGCGGCATACAAGCCACAATACTTTGCAGAGCTGAAGCTGACGAAGCGGGGCCGAGTCACAGCCCTGCTTGCGCAAAATCAAACCGGGTATATTATGCTGCCGTGTGCTGCTCGAGGACATACCTCTTATGATTTTGGACATCATCGGCGTTTCGCTTCATCTCCTGGGCCAGGGAAGAATTTCTAGCCGCACTCAAAAAGCGGTGTCTGGACTCATTTTGACCTTTGCCTGCCTTTCATCTGTAGGATATTCGATAGCATGGACTCTTTATCATCAAGGTCTACATTATTGGAGCCTGGAAACATCAACGAGCCTTTCCCTGACAACGAAACAAGAGCTATCTCGAACATACCCAACATGAGAGATGTAGAAATGTCAGTCTCGGGATTCCTGGAATCACTGACCAGCGGATCCAGACCCAAAATTTCGAAGACGGATTGGTCAGTGGTACGAGTACTTACTCGTAAGCTTCGCAATGTCAAGCCTGACCAGATGACAATCTGGAGAACTACAATTGACGATATCACATTTATCGACAAAACTCAAAACTTGGTTGAGAAGACGATAGGATTACCTCTGGATTGGTGGCCTATGCCCGTTCCTCGGCCGTCTCTGCCGCCTCCCTTTGTTCACATCGGCTGGTTTTGCGTGAGTAAAGCCAATTAGGTTCAAGACTTTTTCTGATCGTTTCATGCAGAATTGCGGCATACGGCAGTCGATGGAAGTTCCTGAAGAAATCGCGCAGAGATTAATACTTTTTGTACGCGCACGGAACTTCCAGACGAGTATCCAGCGACATAACCGATCTCAAGCACCTACTATCGGCTCCAGAGAGATTACAATTGCGCTGTGTATTGCAATGCCGTCTTTGCTCCTCTCATTCTACCCCATTGTCTATTCCATGATTTACCCGACTTTTGATGGCTATTTGGTTCTGAGCACAGCTGCAGGTATGATGTTGATCTTCGCTTTGTTGCTGTTAGTTTATGGCGAAAGACGGCCGGAGCGGCACAAATCGAAATCCAGCTGTATAGATAATCATTCCTGGGTCGCTGCCAATGCTAAGCTCCAAGGTTATATGACACGCTTTCTTGGGATGGTAGAGTCGGTACTAACCGACCTCCTTGTAAGTCAGTCACTTCGAGAATGATAATGATAACGTACTAAACCCGAGTCAGGAATCGGTTGGCATGAAATTTTGGTTTGACGTTCCGAGTTGGGCTCGACAGCATGACCTATGCACAGGACGTCGTTTACGTGAGGATGCGCTCAACAACAGTCTAGCCAGGGCCGCAATGTTCTTCAACGAGAATTCCACGTCTCAAGTACCGCCGGCTTTTAGTTCGAGCATGACACATAACATTTCGATCAACACAACGCGAAGTTCGATGAACATCCAACAGGCCACGGGGATCCATATGCCCATGGCCAATACCTTCGGTCAAGGCTTGCCCGCTCAAGTTCAACCGTCACAGGGTATAGTTATACCACCAATGTTACGACCAGAACGCCACGTCTTCATGACCTCGAAGGTTGGTGGTCACTATCTGCTGTCTCAATGGGATACGCTGAGGCCGCGGCAAAACGATAAGCTTTTCTTTCGAGAGTTACGTACACAGTATATATCGCGCCGTGGTTTCTGGCGTTATTATTTTGGGCTCAAGAGATTCTCTCATTGCGACTTCCACCGGGTAAGTCTTCGACCCAGCCGCATATTTACATGTGAAACTGACGAAGGAGTCATTGTAGCTCAAAAAACTCGGGAAATCAACTTTTGTCTTGTCTGAGAAGGAGTTGCCAGAAGACCCAAATAAGCTTGCCCACCAAGCTTATCACTATAGCCCCAGGCCGGCCAAGCCTGATCCACCTATAGACGCTCAGGAGTTCTACGTGTGGTTCCATGGATGTCATCATCGCAGAGCAGAGCATACGTTTCGTTGGCACCGATGCAGACATACTCCCACCACATCCAATGAAGCTATACAATCTATACCGCGACGAGAAACGGCTCTGGACGTAAACATCGACCACTCTGAAATCTTCTGGGGCCTGCATGTGAAGGAAAAATTCTCTATTTTTGCAATTGTTATCTACAATTTGATAGCCATGACTCCGTCTTTGGCATTCTTCTTTTGGTGGATATTCGGTTCCAAGGAGAAGGACCTTTCTAATGGATCTGTACCGGCAACACTCACACTGGCAGGATTGAGTTTATTTTGGGCGATTATAGTGAGTATGAAGGAGCAGGAGTTTTGAGGTGGTTGTTTATGTTACGCATTAGCTTTGATTATATTCTTCCTTCCTCTTCCAATCGAGCAATCTTTTTTTCAAGCAAGCATCAGCAATTGTGCAAACCTCATGGTCGCGACTTCCTCAGACGGGGAATGAACAATGATCGGCAATTGACGTCATACCGCCTATCAAAACACTTGCAACTCCTTCTTTGCTCTGTGCTCTCCCATCCTTCGAAGAACTTGACAATCCGAGCACATACTTAGAAAGACCTCTAAACAATGACCGACTACGAGGAGAAGACCGTTGTCGTGCTTCGGCAAGACCTGAAAGAACGTGGTATACCGAGTACTGGTCTCACACGGAAGGCGCAGATTATAGAAAAGCTTGAGGAGGATGATGAACGAAAGAAGGGCTACACCAAAGGTGACAAAAGCGCTGACAAACAAGTATCTGTAAGGCCCCTGTAAAGCGCTGGTCATCGCGCTGTAGACTGCTGTGAATTGGCCATCAAGGGCGCTGTAGGTCCGAAGTGAACTGACCGACTTGGATAGAAACCTTATGATGAGAATGTGCGAGACGATTCCAGCCGAAGTCTACCAAGCAAGAGACTCCCAGAGCAGACATCAGCAAGGCCGGCGAAGAAGCAGAAACCCAGCGACGACAAGCCTGGAGCACAAAAGCCTAGGCTCACCACTCCGGACCTGGAATTCGAGTATGATCGATCTCAGCTACGCGACTCAAGACCTACCCCAGGAAGAATAGCAAGACCACGGTACGACAAATTCAGTCTATCGGAAGATCTAAAACAGCATTTTGAGAACGACTTCTACGTACCCAAGCCCGAGAAACCACCCGGTCGATTGGACAGGGTCCAGAAAGACGAACTGTTTGTTGAACAGTCAAGACTCGATCCGAGAGCCGCTTTCCACGACCTACATAAATGTCTTGACAAAGGTCCAAATGGCTCGCCCACTGCCGACAATGCTGGATTCCAATTGGACTACGAGAAGGTGCAAGATTGGGACAGACCGCAGCCATACAACAAGAGAGCTATGATCCGCGGAATGGACAGAGCAGTTGACAAGGCTCGCAGTGACGAGGATCAAATCTTTGACGTGTTCTTCGTTGACGGCGAACGTCCTGATGACAATACATCTCATCTCGCGAAAGATTACGTCAAAGATCAGATCTCCAAAGATTTGAACGTTCCGTGGCATCAAATCAAACCAGAGCATGCGAAGCAGTGGGAGAAGCAGGGGTTCAAAAAGGTTGTGTACAAAAGTTGGTGGAAGGAGCCCACACAGGAAGAAAGGAGAAGGTTCAGCAATATGTTGAAGGGTGCTGCGTTGAGGAAGGACCTGTGAAGCGACACCGTAGAAAACAAGGAATTACGTCTAGACCAGATATGACGTCGTATCTCAACTTCCATGTTCACCCCTTCCTCCTTCCCTTCCTCTGCTCGGGCAGGAAGGAGTCAACTTTGGTTCCAAACGAGACAACCCGTTCGCAACCCCTCCGGCATCTCGGCAAAAAAGCAAGCTTCCTAAAACAAGCTTCGGCAGAAGCTCCATAGAACAACTCTACGCACGTAGCAAAACAGCTTAACTTCCACGCGAAGGATTGACCCAAATGGAGCAGCCTCATGATCCAAATACGAACATCAGTAACAAACGATCCTCGGCTGCGCCTTGCTAAATAATATAATGGCTCAAGTCAGATGATGATCCTATAAGCCACAGATCCGTTCTCGCCCATGGATGTGTATATATAGCGACCAACGTCCCTCGTGCTTCATTTCAGAAATATCACTCCAGACATCATCTCCACGTTCGGATCTACAATCTCCGCATCCAACTCCACTACTCCTCCACACTTCGACACACCACCACCATCAACCCACCACATCCACTTCCCAACTCTCAAAGCAACCAATAACACAACAATGGCATCCAACGGCAACCGCATCGAAGCCTGGGACCCCAACCCCTTCACCGCCCCTCCAAACGCAAACGTCTCAAACTCCCAAACAATGACTTCCCCACAAGCCCAAGCAGCCAGAGCCAAATCCGAAAAAGTCATGGAAGCGTTGAGGAACGGTAATACGGAGGAAGCCAATAGGTTGATGGGAAAGCAAGAAAATTATGATAGTTTGGTGCCTGGTGAGTGATATGTATATCCCCCGCAGAGAAGGGTGGAAAGAGGAGATGGTGGTGTGGATGTGACATGTGCTAATGTGATGTTTTGCAGGTATTGCGAAATTGAAGAAGAAGTTTTTGGGTGACAAGAAGGAGGGGAAGGCTGTTTAGGGGTGGCTGTTGATGGGGTGCTCTATCTGCTTTCCTGATCACATTTGCTCGATACCTCCTCAGTACACACTACGTTCATATTCGACGAAATCAATGTCATTTTCAAGAAGACGGTACCGGTATCGTAGTTGTGGTCAAGCTCGACACGGTAAGGAGCAAAATCTGTTTTGGTGATGACTGTCTGTTGTGGAAGCTTCATGCTAGATTTTGAAAACTAAGAGCAAGCAAGTCTAGTGTTAAAAATCGTCAAGAGAGCATCTGCTTCTCATGTCGCCTCAAAGCGATCATATAATTAAAGTGGTAATACGGCGGTAGATACAATTGCCTCATTCATCTCGTCTTCATGGGTCACATGCAAATGTTCATGAACAGCCAATACCTTTCGCTTCTTCCATGAGGTCATTCACATGTTGTTTTTGTTGGCTTCATGTCTAGTCTTGTCATCTCCACCGTGCGGTAGCTCCCATGCTTTCTCTAGCTGCAGCACCAGCAAGGTCGAGTTTCCCGCTCACAGAGCGAGGCAGACCACTGCTGGTTGTCGATGGGCCGCCGACACCAAGGCTACCATAAGAGGCCATCTGTTGTTGGTAGTGCTGTGCCAGCAGAGCACCGTTGCTGGCTCGTTTGCTCCCAGCCATAGCTTGGTTGAGAGGCATTTGAGGTGGCGGTGCGCTTGCTGGCTGTTGCTGTAAGCTTGGTGCTAGGCTCTGTCGCCTGCCTGCACTCTGTGGCATGGCTGAGGGTGGTTTCATCGTATTGTTGGCATTAGACGCCGTCGCAATTCCATTACGCGCGGCTGTAGTTGGGGTATCTGGTAAGGGACGTGCGCGGGGAGTCGACGCTGTCGCTTGCGGCGGCATTGCTGCGAGAGACGGGTTTGTCGGGTGAACACGCTTGACTGGAGATTGCGATGCTGTTGTTGTCGTAGACGAAGCGGCTGAAGTCGCGTTTCTAGTACGCGAACTGACCGGACCCGTTCGTCTGAGCGGCTCGTTGGTGATGAAAGGATGCGACACCGCCTGATCTGGTCGCAGACGCTTCTCAGGATCCCAGCGAAGACACTGGGAGAGGAAGTCGAGGAATGCCTCATCATCGCACTTGATGGCACCGCTGAGAGTCTTGCTACTAGGTCGTCTTCTTCTGCCTTTACTCGAAACTGTGACTCGTGGCTTGAGAGACGAGTCGAAAAACAGCTTCCTCCTCGATGCCTTTTCGATAATATCCCGAGCAGGTGGGCCGAAGATTTCCATGATACACGCGAGTTGTTCTTGTTCGTTCTCACCAGGGAAGATGGGATACCCGGTAAACAGTTCAGCAAGAATGCATCCAAAACTCCACATATCAATGCCAAGGCCATAGTCACTACCAAGAATGACCTCTGGTGAACGGTAGAAACGGGATTGAATGTACGTATACACTTTCTCGTCTGCTTTGCAGGAACTTCCAAAGTCGATGACTCGTACATCAGCACGACGTGGGTCGCAAAGAAGTATGTTTTCTGGCTTGAGATCGCAGTGGATAATTCGCTTAGATTGAAGTAGGCATAGACAGGCGAGTATCTGGCGTGCGAAACGGCGAATGAGTTGTATCGAGAAGCCAGAGAAGTTGTGTGTTCGGATAAATTCGTAGAGGTTGATGCTGAGAGAGGGAGATGTGATGCAAAGATGGTTTCGGAAGTAAAAGGATGATGTGATGGTAAGTGTTGCATTTGCCTCATCAGGATCCTGATCCACATTAGTGAGATGACCATATGAGCAATAGCTTGGTAACTTACCCATTCCTTGAGCTTCTGCAAAATGTTGACCTCAACCAAAGCTTGCTGATGGAATCGCTTCTTATTGCGAATAATCTTTACAGCGCAAAGAGTGCCGAGCTTGTGGTCAATACACCTCACAACCTGACCGAAACTTCCCTTTCCAAGTACATCGATGACTTCGTAGCGGTATCCTAGGTGGTCGCCCATGACGATGTTGTAGTCGCCCCTCTCGTCGTCGTAGCCAAAGTTTGTCGTTCCAGCAGCAGAAATATCTCCAACATGTTTCTTGGCTTGTTTCGAGCCACAGAACCATACGCCGTCTTTGTAGTCGATAATCTCTCCCTTTTCGTAGATGTTCAAAACTCCAGCTGATGATTGGATAGCCTGCGCAGGGGTCATTCTTTCTTTTTGAGTTGCACGTTTGCGCAATTCTTCTGTCTCGCGAGCAGCAACATCTATGTCGCGTCTCTTTGTGGATAGCCTCCTCATCTCGTCGTTCGCAGCGACATCATCCTTGTCCAAATGTAAGGCATTGATGGTTCGAGGCTTGGGTTGAGGTGGTGTGTTTTTAGAGCCAAGAGTGCGATTCATGCTACCAAGGATCGACCACGATGTAGAGCGTTGACCCTGTGGAGGTGCCGAAGCCTGTGGCACTGAAGATGTACTTACTTGAGGCTGACGAACTGCGATGTTGCTCGGCATTGGGGGCTTAGCGGCAGGGGCAGACTCGAGGTGAGGCATCTTGTTGTTGGAAGAAACAGAAGGCTTGCTCCTATGACTCTCAAGTTTGGTACTCTCGAAAGATGGACGACCGCTGCTGGATCCAGAGATGGGACTGTCAGTGCTCCAGGTCGCAGAGGCAGGAATCTTAGGTGGTGGCATATCGTCGTACTTGGTCTGAAGCTTGAGCGGCTCTGCGTTCGAAGTGGTCGTCGCTTTGGGCGGTGTCTTACGCCATCCTAAGCTCAACTTACGACGAAGGCCTGTCGCGGCGCTGGGTGGAGGCTGTTCCTGATCTTCGGTCGAGGATACTGTGTTGATGGAAGCGGTTTCCTTGACTGACTTGGACACGGTTCGCGGCCTTGGGCCCATTGGCTTCGAAGCATGCGGCTCGACATCATGGTTTCCAAGGGTGAATTCGTCGGGCAGTCTGGGAGGCTTGCTGTACTTTGAGCTGGGTTTTGGCAACGAGCCTGAGGTGAAGGGAGTGATTGCTTGGCGCTTTCCTGGGGAAGAAGGTGGCAGAAGCACGCCGTTGTTCGGTTCTTCGTAACGAGGAACGCGGGCACCAGGCTGAGTGCTATTACTACGAGCATTAAACGGTACAGAGGGTTCGTCGTCGTGTCGCCTATAGAAGGTTGCCTTCGAAGCCGTCATAGGAGTGCTTGGTGTTTTGGCAGCATTGCGCTTGAATGGAGGCGTGGTGCCCCTGGCGTCAACTTCCTGAGATGGAGCGGGGTAAGAATTGATCCTAGCAGCGGTTGGCGTCGAGAGTGGCAGGAGATTGAGAGGAGGAAGGCGTAGTGGTTGTAATGTTTTTTTGTTTACTGCAGGCATGGCCGGAGGAGTCTCCGAGTTGGCTCCATTACCTACTGTAAGTCCTCTGCGATGCTGATGCTGTCTGGAATCGGGTGTTGTCGAGCTTTCTCCACGTCGCGTAGGAATTGGCAAAGCAGAACCCTCGTTATCCATGCCTCCGGCCAAGGGAGTCTTGAGACCAGAGAAGAATGGTATATCGACCAGATCTTTAGGCGATTCATAGGCTTTTGGTATAGCAGGAACAGGTGGTACCATCTCTTCATCATCACGCCTCTCTGCAGCGCTATAGAGGTTCCGGCTCTTGGGAGTTGGTAGCTTCGAAGTCGAGGCACTTTGACCGATCTTGCCCTGGCCAGCACTAGGGGCCCGGAGAGACTGGTAGCTTGAAGTCCTTGACAAATTGAGATTCGGCGGGGGTGCCATCCTGTTTGACGTTTCCGGTGTCGCTCTGTTCGACGAAGGCGTCATTGCAGGCCTGCGAGGAGTAGCTGAAGGAGAACGCGGGTGTGTCAATTCCTTGGATGGTGAGGGCGGACCCTGTTTGGTCGACATCCTGCGAAGCCTACGAGCATCGGTGGGACTGATCGTCCTGGCCCCGAGGCCACTCATTCTACCTGACTTCCTCTTGTCTGACGGCGTGTCTGTCCTCGGAGTCTTTGATCTGGTCGTTACTTTGACATTGACGGAGCGGCGCTGCTCTGGTTGTGGGAGATCGGTCAAGGTGGCAGAGCGAGGCAGTGGCTGCAAGGACTTGGCCTTTGATGAACGGGTGGGTGCGGCGAAGGACGTGTCCGGGTTGGGAGGCTGAGGCGTCGAACCCTGTGTTTTGCGAGCATTTGCATTGAGCGAGGGAGTGCGTGAGAGGTTAGACTGTTGTTTCTTGTCGGGCTGGGGAGCCATGGGTTTGCGTGTCACACGGGCAGTGATTCCAGAGGCGGTGATGGCAGGAGCTCCAGGCCCTGTCTGGCTTCCCCTCCGGGCACGTACTGGCAGTACTGAAGTCGAAGCTGATGTCTGCAGTTGACTGGGAGGAGCGGCTGAGAGGTGACTGAGATTGGGCACGGAGGATTCTCGCTGTGTGATGGTCATGGGTTGGGGCTTTGAATTTATCGAAGCCTTGATGCTCGGGGGTGGATTGAGTTGCGATCTTGGTTGTTGGTGCTTGGACTTGGGCGAGTCGTACGTGGAGATGGTAGTCTGGAAGTCGTCGAAATTGATGGGCGGGAGAAAGTCGAACGAGGGCGGCGTGGGCGAGTTTGCATTTTCGGGCTCACCAAAGCTGAAGCGGCTGTCTTTGGATCGGAGTTGCGGTGCCTGGCGGGCTGAGGACTGAAGCTGGGCTTGGGCGGAGGACTGGGACTGCTTGTCGAAGTTGGGCTCGCTCGAACTGTTAGGGAGGAAGGTGCGACGGGCAGCTTCCTTGGCCGCGTTGCTATCGCTGGCAATCCTGTTCTGCTTCAGTGCCAAACCTTTCATCATTGGCCAAACATCAAACCTCTTGCTCTTGTTGGGTGATTCGAAGGGCCGCGGTCCCAGCAGGGGCGCTCTGTTCTCCTTCAGCGTCGACTTGCGGCGATGGGCCAGCGAGCCCTGTTTGGACTCTGGCTGAGCGTGTTGTTGCTGTGGACGACTGGCCGAAGCAGGGGCGGTGGGCTTGCGGAATGAAAGCGAGTCATTGTCGGCGGCGAGCGAGGTTCGTTGGTATTTGGTTCGCGCACGACTCTCGGCTTGGAGGGGTTGGGTCAGCGTGTGCCTGCAGCTGCATGGTGTTATTGGAGAGGCTCACTCTCAGCGCCCGACTCCTCGGAATCCTTGTGACGGCTTTCCATGCCGTATCCCTCTCGAGTCTGCATGACGTCCAATTCCAATTCACGACAATTCCTCGAGCATTTCTTTCGTCTTCAGACGCCTCGCCAATGTAAGCTTCTTTTTCCGGTCCTCCTGATTGTTGACACTCGATCAAAAAATCATGGCCAGGGCGTCGCTTGTCTTGTCGTCAACGATTGGGAAAGGAGAGACAGACGGCTGTCAGTCTGACGGCGGGATGTCGTGCGTCTTCGAAGGGGCTACAGACTCTGGCTAGCACTTCTCGGGATACGAATTGCGACCTTAGATTGTTGTTGCTCCTCGCTGGCCCAAAGCAGAATAGTCTTTCTTCACTGAGGGTAGCGGTCACTGCGCTGCCCTGCTACTGTTGCCCCTCTGTTATTGGCCAAAGCGGCCTTGCAGCACAATAAGATTGTGAGAAACGATTCATGCTTGCTTATTGCCTTGTACAATTTTAATCTCATCAAAAGTTTGGATAAATCAGATACATAGCCATTGTCCATCTCACAGAGGAAGAATACCTTCAGCGCCTTCTGTTATAGCGCTGCCGTCCGGACACAGAATGCATGTCCGGGTGTCCCTGAATACTCATCCAGATCGTCCGGCGCGGGAAGGCTCGTGCATGCAGCAGAAGCGCGATCTTCAAACAAGCAGTTGAGCTTGTCCGTGACAGCCACATCCACAACCTTCGTGCCCACTGACGACATTGTGCCTCTTTTTCCAGGTCAACTTCAACACTTCAAGGTTGATAGTGCCCAAAATCTCCTATCCGCTCTGTAAATTGTAATGCCTCGCGACCCTCTCATCGCCCTCGTCGGCAAACCGTCATCTGGCAAGAGTACCACCTTGAACAGTTTGACGGATGCCACGTCCAAAGTAGGTGCGCAATCAATTTTTTCCTACCAAAGTCTCTCTCTTTTACGTGCATCCCGTGTTGACCTCATTGCTCAGGCAACTTCCCGTATGCGATCCTCCTACCCGTAACTCGTCCGTCGCAATTCTGATGTCGCTTCAGATTCACTACCATCGACCCCAACAGAGCAGTAGGATATCTCCAGATTCCATGCGCATGCTCAAGACCCGGTGTACCCAACGTCGGCGACAAACCGCTGGTCGAGAGATGCAAACCAAACTATGGCGTGTGTAACGACGGAACCCGCTCGGTGCCCATTGAGCTTCTCGACGTAGCTGGTCTGGTGCCAGGTGCGCACATGGGCAAAGGTCTTGGAAACCGCTTCTTGGACGACTTGAGACACGCCGATGCTCTCATCCACGTCGTTGATGTCAGTGGAACAACAGATGCAGAGGGCAAGGCAACAAGAGGCTACGATCCAAGTGTCGACATCGAATGGTTGCGCTCGGAGATTGTTCGCTGGATTCAAGGCAACCTCATGCAAAAATGGTGCGTCAAACATACACAAATCCGACATGGCAGGCGGTTCTGATTGAAGCATAGGGGTTCCGTCAAGAGGAGACATATCGCCATCAAAGGCAACGCAGTCGACACGCTACAAGGCCAGTTCTCTGGTTACGGTTCCACAAAACAGATCATCGCCCGCACTCTGGACAAACTACAACTAAAAGAGCCTTTGGAAGACTGGAGTGATGAGACAGTGGAAAAGGTCGTGAACGCATTTGTGGACGAGAAGTTCCCTACAGTCATCGCGCTGAACAAGATCGATCACCCCGACTCGGACAAGAACGTCGCAAAGATCGCCAAACAGAATGACCCAAACACACTCGTCCTCTGCTCGGCGATTAGCGAAGTTTTCCTACGACGTCTCGCTAAACAAGGCTTCGTCAAGTACACAGAAGGCAGTGAGTTTGTCGACACAAGAGAGGATCTCGTCGAGAATGGCGAGCCTGATGGTGGTGGCCTGAAAGAGCTGGATGAAAAACTGCAAAAGTGAGTATACCGAGCTTTGGCTTGTTCGAGCCCTTGCTAACATTCTTCAGCCGCATTGAGAATTTGCGTGATCTTGTACTCTACAGATTCGGAAGTACCGGCGTACATCAAGTCCTCACGCGTGCAGCAGAGCTCCTTGGACTTACACCTGTATTCCCGGTCAGAAACATTGCAACATTCTCGTCTGGTGACGGCCGTGAAGGCGGTGTTTTCAGAGATTGCGTTCTGGTCAAGAAGTATGAGTTTCTTTGAAGGATATTCAGAATGATCCGCTAACACGTCTATCAGAAACTCTACGGTTGGAGACGTGTATCGTAAGATCATGGGTGATGCGCCATTAGCGTATGTGGAAACAGTGGGAGGACAGAGAGTCGCCGAAGACGACCCTGTATCAGTTGGCAAGAACGATATCTTGTCGTTCAAGGTTGGAAGAGGTTAGAAGGGCACCTAGCATTTGATGTGCTACTCGCGTCGAGCGAGAAGGACTTGAAGCGTAAATTCTGCCAAGACTTTGCATGTGAAGGCTTCAGTGACGTCGGGCCATACAAGACGTCGGTCAGGCCCGACAACTCTCCATTAATGTACCTGACCAACGTCGCGACTGAACCAAGAATGACACTTATGACCTTATGATGAGACACGAGCAGACGAAATAATCCATGGACGACTACTCGAGCGCATCCATCGCCAACCGCGACGAGCCCATTCCCGTCATCCAAATCCCATTGAGTACCGAGGACACGACCCCTCCGGAGACAGAACAGCAAAAGCTAGGAAGGCGTGAGAGGATAAAGCAAGAGGCCGAGAGGTTGAATGGCAAATTTCAAGATGTCTCGACACAATACAAGACGACACAAGGGAGCATGCAGGAGAGGCTTTTCAACACGTTACTAGAACAAGTCTTCCCAGCAGAGGCCGAAGATGATGGCACTCCCAAGAAGGACCGACGCTCAAGGCAGTATGTCGATAAGCCACAGTTCAGTCTACCTGTCATGTCGGCAAACTTCCGTCGCTTCAATGCGAGGTCAGTACACCGTTCTACATGATTCAACACTAGACCACATCATCTGACATGTTGCAATCAGAATCGGAATTGTCTTTGTCTTCCAGAACCAAATGATCCGCCTCTTTACCTGGCGTGTGCCAACTCACACTATGTCTTTCCTGGCTGTTTATACCCTTGTGTGCCTGCAACCCGCACTGGCCCCTGTCGTCCCACTAGCAGCACTTCTGTTCTTCGTCATGATACCCTCCTTCCTCACACGACATCCTCCACCTCCCGTCGCTAATCCATCATCCTCTGTCGATGCAGCTGCAGCAGAGCAGTACGCAGCCTACGGCTACTCGGGCCCAGCGGTGGCTCCCCCTCAACGAGTGAAGCCTGCTCCGGAAATGAGTAAGGATTTCTTCCGCAACATGCGCGACCTACAAAATTGTATGGAAGATTTCAGCCGCGTCCATGATGGCGCTGTCGCTGTTATCACTCCATATACTGATTTCAGCAACGAGCGTCTGTCTTCGGCCGTCTTCCTTGTTTTGACCGCACTGGTGAGCATTGCTTTCCTTGCTGCACACCTTGTACCCTGGCGTGCAATATTACTGGTGGCGGGTTGGGGTGCGATAGCTGCAGGTCATCCTCGAGCTCAAGAAATCATCATCAATGCGGGGTCTCTGGCTCAAGTGCAACTCATCTACGAGCGCATATGCGTGGCTGGTAGCGAATGGGTCGAATCAGATATCGTTCTAGACGAGCCGGCCGAGGTCCGCGAGGTCGAAATATTCGAGCTACAGAGATTACAAAAGCATAGTCTGGGTGGTGATGAAGGTGCAGTTCTTGAAGGAGAGTGGGAGCCTTGGTTATTTACTCCGCAGCCATACGCACCTACTTCTCCATCCAGGATCGCCGGAGCGCGTCCCGTCGGCACACAGTTCTTCGAAGACGTACAACCACCGATCGGATGGCTCTGGCGAGACAAAAAGTGGACACTCGATCTGGGATCCCGTGAATGGGTTGAAGAGCGATGTGTCTCTGCTGTGGAGATCGAGACCGAAGGCGAACGCTGGGTATACGATCTCGAGACACCAGATTCCAAAGCCAAATCAGCAACGCTTGCTCCCCCGAAGAGCTGGGAGGAAGGACCGACCGTGTCAAAAAAGGGCGAGTGGAGACGGAGGCGGTGGGTGCGTCTTGTCGAGCGCAAGATCGTCAAGGTCAGTCCTGAAGATTGAGGTACATTGTTGATGGTCCTGTCACCTATACTTCGTGGCTAAGCTAAAAGGTATCCTGTAGATGGTTGATGCTCCACCCAAGCCCACGCTCCTCAATGCTCTTGACCCCGGGATGTTGAATCCTGGTGCTGTAAATCCTGCCGCTGTGTTCTGATTGCACATCTTACCTGTCCGCTCGAACTAGTGCGTCTTGATAAACCAGAGTCATAAAGTTCTTCGATTGTGACTGGGTGAACAAAATTGTTTCAACATCACGTCAAAAGGTATGTGCAAACACAGTAAAACTCAACCCCTTCCACCCTCTATGAGGAGCAAAAGAAACAGCCGTTACAGCCGGAAGAAACTCGCCAATGCGGTTTACTTGTGGTTATTTTTCATTCTTTCTTTTTGGGGTGGCTTCATTTTTTTGTCCTTTTTTTTCTGGTTTTTTTGTTTTTTCTGATCTTTCTGTCTTTTTACTGTTTTTCCCTGTATTCCCCTTTTTCATTTATTTTTTCTGATGACGCTGGGGTTTGAACCGAGGTCTTTTGGACATGTGCTTAAATGCTGGCGATGTCGACGACCAAGTGGGCCATGTTCCCGTGTCCGGGGGTCCATTGGCTGAAGGCCAGGAAGGAGGGAGCTTGGGGAGGTTATATGGGTAGGGGAGCAAGTGAAGGAGAAGAATGGCATTCACTTGTTCGTTCGACGAAGTGATGATGGGGTTTCGAATCTGTATCAGCGAGATGCGCAGATTGGATGTTATGATGCTGGAAGTGATGGAGTGTCATTTGTCTTCCATGCAGCGATCTTCTCTCAACAATTGCGCATTTGCACGAGAAGGACTACGATGAACCTTTTCGGTTGCTCTTGCTTTCTCTCTACCGGCGCGTATCTGGTTCCTTCTCCTCTGTCCTTGTTTCTCCTTTCTGTACGATTGGACATGTTTGACGCGTCGCCCTTCCTCTGCAGTGTTGTCCCTTTCTATCTCCGCCCTCTGTGGCATATCCTCTCTCAATGAACCACATGTTGTTCGGGAGCGTTTGGGTGTGGTTCTGGACAGTAGCTGCAAACAACCTCCGCGATCACGCACCAGGAAATCTCTCGCTTCCAATATTCGACTACCATGTCGCCCATGCTAATCCATCGAGTAACTTCGCAAACAGCCGTTCGGGTCCGATAGTTGGGCGAAGCGTCTCCCATACACACCCACACCCACGCCGTGAGAACTATGGCCTCTCAATTATGACTACATGCCGATGCTCGCCACTCTTTCGACATACCCGCCTGCCCCGGCCATTCGGTCTTCCACATTCGCCGCTCCAGAGGCGCCCTACGTCCTTCCAAGAGTCCATCATCGCGAGAGACAAAGGAACATGTGGCAGCCAAGGGGACCATCTCGCCCAGTAGTTGAGGTTCCTACGCGGACCAGAATTGGAGATATACAACACCTCTGCTGTAGCTGGCATCTTATCTTCATCAACAGCGATGAGGGCATGCGAAGCTCGCAGCGACAGCAAGGACAGAGTAACGAGGCGAATGTTCATTACGTTGACAGCGACCGCGAGACGTAGGGAAGGGAGGGAGGGGAAGGGAAGGAAAGTCATCACGTTGGTGAAACATGGAGATATGTGCAGTCATCGATGTTGTTTTCGTGCAACCGTGTCAATTCGAGAGTGCTAACTGGGTATTTAGATAAAGCATGGTACTAAGCATAACAGCAAGACAGATAAAAAGCCAGTGTTCTCTCAATATCTCCGTTCCTCTCCACTTTATCCCTGATTCTGTGCTCTGCTTACCTGGTGCATCTTCTTCGCAAGATCGTTGAGCCTAGTGTTCAGTCCGAGATGCTCATTCTGCAGCACCGCTTGCTCATCTCTCAGGTTCGTGACTCTGTTCTCGATCCTGCCTGCTTGAGCACGTCTTTCGCCCCTTTCTCGTTCTGTCAAGCCCTCCAGACGTTTGAGCCCGTCGCCCATGCCACCACCATCACTCAGGCCTGCATTTGCTTTTTCAAGCTTGAGGAGGCGTGCTTCGAGCATTCTAGTGGCAGTTGCAGTGGTGCATGACTCCTGTCCATGCTGCTGGGAAGTTGGCATCTTTTCGAGGGCCACGAGTCTGGCCTCCAGATTCTGCCACGAATCTGCCTGTGGATTCTCGAGTTGATCGACACGTCGGGTGAGCCTTGCGTTCGCCGAGCGGAGTTCGCGGACAAGCTTATCGTGTTTGGAGTTCAGGGCAGAGAAGTATTTACTTAGCTCCTCGAAGATGTTGTTTGTACCGTGGCTCGAGCTCTGCTGAATTACCACTTCCCGGCTCTGTGTTGAGTTTGGGCCTGCGTTCTGGGGGTGGGTATAAGATCCAGAGGGAAGGTGCGGTGTGAAGCTGGTAAGTCGCTCGTCTCTGTGAACATCCAAAGGGGGAGACTCAACATCGTGCCATCCGTCGGCATCATTTTGCCCCTCGTTTCTCAGAGGGAGGTCATACTCGGCGTGTGTATCGTCTAGAGTAATGCCGATGTCTGTCTTGTGGCTATCACCGAGACTAGTGTCGCTGCCATGAAGAGAGGCAATCGAGTAAACTGATCTCGATCGAGACTCCATGGGTGTGTGAAAGTCGTCATCAAGAATAGCGGTGGACATCTGTATTCTTCCATTCATCGACGCCCTCGTGCGCTTCGCTGGTGGCTCTGTGGCCTCTCTGGCGGCAGTGTCGTTTAGTATACGCTTGTGACTGCGATTGCGGCTTGGTTGGTACTGCGGCACGTTAGCGGTGTGCCATGTAGAAGGAGGAATGTTACATACTGGGCTGTCAGTGTTTTCCCGCACGGGAGGATCGATGTTCTTTCGGACAGGAGGATCGGTGGTCGGACGGACAGGAGCATTGGTCTTCTTGCGAGCGCCGTTGGCCTGAGAGCAGTGGAGGTGTCTGCGGGTACAGAGAGCGCAACCAGTGTTCTGGTACCTCTTGCCTAGTCCAGACATGCAAGCTCTGTTTTCTTTCTCGCAGTTTTGACATCTTGGGTTGCGTTCTTCTCCATAATGTAGAGCTAGACGTAGTGTTTCTTCTTCCTTCTTTCCAGGATCAAGTTGTTCCCAATAGTATGCGTTTCTTAGCTTGGGGTTGTCAAAGTCTCCAGCGTAGAGAGGGGGGTGCAATCGAATTACTGCTGCATCGCGAGGTACTGCCTCTTTCCCAGTACGGTAGAATCGGACAGGGGGAAGATATTGACTTGGCTTTTGTTCGCCAAGTTCAGGGGATGGGCCCATGACTATGGTAGAAAGGGAGGGGGTAGCAAAGGGTTGGAGCAGGGGGTTGGAGTTGATGGATGTGGAAGTGGAGAAGGTTAAAGGTGATGTTTGTGAGCAACGTCAAAGAGAAGACGGAGTTCAAACGGAGATGGGTAGAATTTATACCTAGAGGTCGAAGAAAACTCAGTCATACCTGCCTTTGGATGGGCCCGCATACTACCGCAGACGGCCACGCATCTCAGGAGGGACGGGGAGGGCCCAATCCCTGCCATGACTCTCTTTGGAAGACCGATGACTTCCAAGCATGGGTGAGCAGATTTCTAGGACACTAGTGATGTACTTTAGTGTAATCGTTTGCTTGTCTCCGTTGTATCTCGCTTGGCATGGGCCCATCTAACTCAATATCACGACAATATGTGTATCTCCTAATCACTAGACGTCATTCCAGGATTGACACCCTGTCTTTCTTGAACCTAGCTGTCCTGCATGATATGTCCTCGAAGCTTGTAGTCGTTGCAGCCATCCGACGGGCCCTTTCTGATGCCAGTTTGTGCTATCAGATAGGCCCATGTACGCGATCGCACAGAAGACCGTATTCAAAACAACAGGAGACGATATGGAAAAGTAGCGAACGTTCTTGTCCTGGCGATTGTACTGGTAAGCGATAGTAAGCTATAAAGATTGAACACTGCTATCAATATCTTCTGCCATCTGAACCTCTTTTCTCATCTAACTTCCTCTTCAGTCGGGTTGTCTGAACCTCTTTTGACCGCACCCCTTTGCGTCTCTCCATCATGTAGGTCTTCAGAGTTTTGTGTCAGAAGCATCGTGTTGACGCTGTATCTCAACCGCTCCTTGAGGTTACGGATCTCTCCCAGTTGGCTGCACAGCTTGAGATCTTGAGCCTCGGTGACCTCCTTGTACCCCTGCAATCGAGCCTCGAATATTCCTTGATCTTCTTTGATGCGAGCCTCGATCCTGTCTCTCTTTGCCTGCATCTGAGTCTCGATCAGAGCTCGATCATTCTGCATAAGATCCCTAAGAGTCTTCCCATGTTGCTGGATTCGAGCCTCAAAGTCTTTCAGTCGTTCCGGTTTCTGCGTAACACAAAGTCCCCGGAGTTCTTGTGTCTGAGCATGTAGCACTTCGTGGCTTTCTTGCCTCTGAGCATTGAGAGTGCTTCGCTCGGCTTGTTCTTGATCATTCAAAGCTCTTAGATATACTTGCTGTTGAGTCTTGGTATCCATTTGGTCTTTTCGAATTTGAGCCTGTACGATTCCTTTGTTTGGTTTCATCTCCGCTTCCAATTTCTGTATGCGAGTTTTGAGACACTCCATCTCAGAGAGAAACTTGTCGAAAGCCGTTGAACTACACTCGGTATGGGTCGTAGCGCTTTCAGGATGTTGCTTATCTGCCACAGATACTGTTAATGGAGTGGCGGGTGGAGAATCCGGAATCTCGACCACGTGTCGGCGATGTTTGTTGCCATTAGAAGGTCCTGCTACAACAATAATGTCATGCGTACTACGACTTCTGGGCCGACGCTTGAGATGGTCTTCCTCGATGGCTTCACAAACATTCAAACGCTCTTGAGAGGCCAGTCCCGGGCTCGAGGCTTTCGGTTCAGAGCTTCGAAGTCGTTTTGCAGGTGGTCCGTCATTTGGCTGTCTGTCTGTATCACTCGACGCGGTAGGGAAAGGTTGTTCTCTGGGAGCCTGGTACAGTCAGTAAGGCATACGAAGTATTAATATCAAGTCTTTACGTACCAAGAGACTCTGCTTGCTTCTACTGCCAGACGAGAAGGAGCATGGGTCGCTGGCCAGTCGACATCTAGCGCAATTCGTAGCTTTTGATCGTAACGCCATCGAGGTGCAACATCGATCGTACTTCTCACAGCCAACGCAGCGAGGACTGTTCTCCACACCATACCACATGCAGGTCAACGCATGCCTTATCCGGCTTTCGTAATCCTTCCCGACGCCTGCCCCAAATCTCTCTTTCTGCCAGACATATAACCCAGAACTCGGGTTGTAGTCTCCTAGCCTCAGTGGAGGATGCTCTCTATTCACTGCGCCGTGAATGTCATCGGGAAATGGCGGCACCCAGAAGTTTCTGAGAGGGTCGGGAAGAGGGGTTGCCGATTCATCCGGTCTCTGCTCTTCTCTTCGGTCAGGCATGATCTTAGAAGGAATCGAGTATCGGATGTAAGGATATTTGAAGTAAGGAAGGGAGTTGGATGGGGCGGGCCGAATGAGAGAAAGCGAGCTGAGAGAGGGAGTTGAGAGAGGAGTTGAGAAGGAAGGAAGGAAAGGACGAACCACCCAGAGATCAGCTAGAATTTTTACCTAATTACTCTTCCTGGCCACGCGATGAACAGGCGCAAAGTGATGATTGTGGAAGGTGCGACCAGGTCACCCGACCGGCTCATGTCCCTGTCTCCTTCCCAGTGGCCCTGTCCGCCAATCATCTCGGTGTTGACCTTTCGCCTAGAAGCTTCGTGAAATTCGTGGGTCTCTTGTTCGTTATCATTTGCGGTGTTTTCAGCGTATCTTGACTGGATGGAGCAAGTAAAAAAAGGTCCCTTTCCCACATGGGCAAGAGGTGCGGGAGTTACGTCTTCCCTTCCCGGCGTCTATGCATGTCTACATCTGATCCTTTCGAGGCCTCCAAGTATCCTGAATATTGTCACGTGTGTAACTATCGAAGTGCACAATAACTTTCGAAATGAAGTAGCGTCTAGTGAGTGTATCAGATACCCCTATCTAGGTAATTTATGTCTCCTTATAACTGCCTAATCTGATCTTGCAAATCGTTCATCCCAGCCACTTGCCTGGCTTCAAGTCGAGACATTCTGTTCTTTAATCTCATATTCTCGTCTTCCAGTCTCAGCCTGGTGGCTCTCTCGTCCTCAATCTGCGTTTCCATCTCCTTCATCTGCTCTTCGAGCCCACTGCCTCCTCTGTTCTGAGCGAGATCCCTTACGCTAGTCCGAAGAGCGATCATCTCGGTCTGAAACGTTGCTTTGAGTTTCTGGAGCTCTTTCGATAGGCGCTCGTCCAACAACGCCGAGAGCCCACTTTCAATTTGGCTTAGGCCAGATGACTGTCTGTCTGGTGTGGGGTTTTGCGGTAGTCGATACTGGTTCCGGTCATGAACCATGCCTTGCAGAGGATCTTCGTCTCTGCCGATGGTCATGCTACGACCATCACTGCGTTTTGTACTAGATGATTGCTCCGTGTGGAAATTGGCTTGAGGCTCTTCTTCTAGTTTGGAATCGGGGTCTACCCAACTCGATCCAACGTGCAAAGGGGTTTCGTTCTTACGATTCCCAAGGTACTGCTTGTTTAGAGGTCTCTCCTCATCCGATTCTGAGTCTTGATAGGCTAGTTCCCTGACGGACTTGGCTCGCAGAGACGAGCGAGTACGCTTGAATTGTGTCTCGATCTTGTCACTTTCGTCGTATTCGCTTGCTTTGCGTTTCTGCGAGAATGCGCGTGCATGTGCGCTCTTGTGGACTTCGATACACGACTGATCTTCCACATCGTCAACGCTGTTTTCCAAGCTACCGATAGTCTTGCATGTGGCATGCACCCGACGGCACTTGACGCAGCTCTTGTTGCTCTGGTCTTCTTCTCCGAGAAACCACATGCAGGCGCGATTCTGCTTCTCACAGACGTTACATCGAGGTTGACGTTCCTGACCATAGTACATGGCTTCAAGCACCCGCTTCTCTTCAGGCTCATCCTTGTCGAGTTTCTCCCACCAGTACATGTCTCGAGAGAGGTTATTGTTGAAGTCTCCGGCATATAGTGGAGGATGTGTTCGAATTTGGACTGCGTTCCGAGGTGCTGCTGGTCTTCCTGTCGCAGGGCCAGGAGGGGGTATAGAAAGATTCCGAATAGACATGTCGCTTGAGACGTATTCGGGAGAGGTATGCGTCATCCCACTATTGTTAGTGTGAGTGTCGACCAGATAAATGTGGCTTGGTAGAGTTGTTTATTGCCGCAGTGGGTAGCTCTGCGGAGAAAATGGTTGAGAGGGGAGGAGGGCCTCGTGCTTGATGGAAAAATATGGCTAGCTGCGATGAAGCAAGAGAACTCTTCAAATGGTGTAGAGACAGGAAGATCTCTGGGAGGGGCGGCTTCGCTCATTTGACTCACGCCCTGCCCCCGTTCCTGCCTAAAGTGCCTCAAACAAACTCCCTCATGGCGGTTTCCACGTGGCCCGTATGTAATCCTGTTGTCATCTAATTAGCAGTCCAACATACACACGCTTCCCTGTTGGAATTTTGGAACGTTTAAAAGGCAGCACAACGAAACACGACATGGAAGGTCGCAGGAGTTCTAGAGATCGTCATGAATAGGGTATCATTTATGTGTACGTACAGTTGCAAGGCAGAATTCATAAAATGAAAAAAGAAAAGTCTATGTTGCAACAGAAAGCAGGGGTCTCCTTCGAGATCGAGAACACTAGATGAAATGAGCTGCTAGAAATCGCTTTGTAAATGAGAGCGGGCCAAACAATTCGCCCAAGAAAACATATGTCCAAACTTCGCTATGCAGGAAACAGAGAAAACAAGAATGGAAGGAGAAGACATTAGAAGGGTCAGTGTAGAGCATATGAGTTTTCAGCAGAAGAGATCAAAACATTTCGTCCTCGCTGAACCGATAAGCGCCTCTTTCTTCGGCAGGGGTGTGATATGCGGCATAAGGAGTAGGGGGGGCGGCACGGTCATGCTCAAAGTTTGGCGGCGTCTGGCGCACCGAACTGCGAGGGATGCTCCTAGGGCCGCTCTCAACACCGGCGCTACGGTGGCGTGACCCGTACTCGCTGTCCTCACCGGAGTCGCCGGAGAAACGACTTTGGATGCGGGCATCAGGTCTGTCAAAGGCACGTAGGTACGAGGCGGGCGGGACAACAGTGGCAGGAGAAGACAGAGCATTGTATGCTTCCTGACGCGAGGCACTGCGACCACCATCTGATTCCGCCGGAGTTCGAGGCCGTTGACCTTGTGGGAGTGCCTGAGCTGTATAGCTTCCCCAACTACCGCGTGAGAGTTGCAGTCGTGTGACCTCATGCTGCAAGTTGCGGACCTGACTCTCGAGGGTGCGGCGGGCAGAGCGTTCTTCCGAGAGCATGTTGTAGAGAGCAGTGAAAGTACCATTGGCGGTAGCGGCAGTGCTACGCAGGGTTGGGGGAGCAAGGTTGGAGCGGTCACCGTTGGTGCTGCCATGACTACTAGGGCCCCACTCACGTTCCATGATATCTCCGGCATCTTCATAACCTCGATTGGAAGTATGCAGAGATTCGACCAGGATGCTTGGAGTTCGTTGGCGATGCGATGAACCCGGTGGCTCCGTCGGAGCTATTGCTGAAGGGCTGGACAGAGCCAGATTAGACAGCGAACGCTGGAAATCAATAAGATGAGACTCTAGCTTAGCAACGCGAGACTCAAGGTCGGTGGGTGTATCCATAGCAGGTGTCGTTAATGGGCGGCTGAAGGAACGGACAGTCAGCTGTGGTGATAGGTCTTTGGCGGGGACGGATTGACCGCGAGTCGATGGGAGCGAAACAGCATCAGAGCGTGGCAGAAGTGGATGTGCTGAGAGAGGAGTCGGTATTGAAACGAGCTCCGGCTCTCTGACAAAGTGCTCAGGCACATGTGGTACGTCGGGCACTTCAGGCACATGTTCCACATCAAACTCAGGATCGGCGGGCGGGTATTCGTAAATGGGAGCCTTCCCTGTCGGGCTGAGAAGGACACTAGCATAGCTCCGGCGCCAGTACTCAATCTCGCCGGTGCGATCTCTGAAAGGCTCAGCAGTCACCATGGCCTGCTTCAAGTCATTCGCACTGCGCGACCTCCTCTTATCCATCCTCGAGTTTGTGACGGCCAGTCCACCGGGCTTTTTCTCCGTTCGCTCGCCATTGTCGAAGCTTGCACCAGCAGCTCGTGTGTTCGTGGCTGGGCGTAACGTATCCGTCACATCGGCTGCTTCATTGGCCGTCATGATTAGGCTAGGCAGGGTTGCCCTCCGCTTCGGGCCATGGTCACGGGTGTAGAAGGGGTTGCCTAGATCGAGCGGCTTCAGACGAGCACTCTTGGGAAACTCAACAGCATGGTTGGGCGACGAACGGGCAGAGTGGTCTCTGTTTCCAGATGGCGGTGGTTGCAAGCGGAAGGGGGCTGATAGCGGGCCCGCGAGGGGCGCCGACAGAGGCGCAGAAATGATTCGCTGGTGGATTGCGTCCGAGGGATGCGTCTGGATCGTCTGTGGTCGCTTGAAGTGTCCGGGGTCCTGTCTCACTGTCAGTCCGGGTGCGTGATCGGCGCCGTCGCTTCCTGTCTACTCACGCTCTTGTGGTAGCCATGCCGCGGCGCATCAATGCGTGGCACAGCGGGCACCTCGGGGATGTCGCCTCTAGATTTCCTTCCAAACAAGCGCCGCACCGCATTGCGTATCGAACCTTTCCTTTCGGCCCCTTCAGCTCCATTTGCAGCTCCGTTGCCGATTGAGTATCGCGCCGACTTGCGTTTGCGGGGTTTGGAAGTTGTGTCGGTGCTGCGTCTTCCGTCTGCCACTGGCGCTGCCTGTTGTGCCGTCGCTGTCACGGAGGTAAAGTACTCCGCCGAAGGTCGTCCGTACGAGACATTGTCGGCTCCTACTTCGGGTCGCGCTGGCCGAATCGGCGGCGAGCGGGTTCGCGGTGTTGTGACTGCTCCGTCCATGGGTCCATGCAGCTGAGCTTGAGACAGTCTGCTTTTCTGTCGCACTGGTGCCGTTTGTCCCAGCAATTCGACGAGGCTCAAGATTATAAGGTCGAGATGAAGAGACAGGCGTGGTTGATTGTAACGAGCGACAGAGGTAAACAAAAAGAGTGGATGAGTGGGGTGATAGCGAAGGATGTCGACCTAGTCTTGACCAAGGCTAGTTTCCTCTGTACGGCAGGCCCAGGACACTCGATAAGAGATAGATATGCAAATGCTTGCAAAACAACGACGACGACGAGAAGCAAGAATGGAAGCCACGGCCACTTAGGGGAGGGCGAAGGAGGTGCTGCGTCCGACAGGGGAAAGCGACCGCATACAGGACTGCAAAATGGACATGCGCTGGGGATATAGCCGGGAAGAAACCGCTCTTCCAACCGTCAGCAGTACATATCAATCAGGAACCGTCTCCCGATTGCTCTCATTCTTGCGGGGATCGCACCGACGTGGCTTTGCTTGCTCCTAGTCTAGCTAGCAATTGCATTAGTTACTGTTTCACCACCACCACATGGCAACGGTGCTGGCTGACTTCCGCTTTGATTCGTCTTCCTGGATTCGGATCACCACTGTGCTGCCATCTGACTGGTGCTTCCCTATCTACACTCCCTCCCTTGTTGATATTATCCTCCCAACACAAGCACAACTCGTCTATCTCATGACCGACTCTGTACTTGTTCCATCAAACGAGCAAAGACGATCTAAGCCCACGGCCACGCTAACCGAAGCCTATTTTTAAAGCACTGGCAGCTTCGCAAAGCCCTCGGATCTCTACGAGGCCTTTGGTCAATCACCGTCTATCAGCAATGGCGCAACTTCCATCATCGTCGCTTCCATAATATCATTTTCTATCTGCCTGTAGGTGGCCGTTTGACTAGACCGTTGAGTCCTCGGGGGTCGTTGGCATCGAAGAATTGCTTGCTATAACAGGGTGTGGTCCATTCTTTTCGGCAACTGTTAATCTCCCGTCGCGCTTTTTTACTGCCAAGCGATTGTCTTCTCTACCTAGATCCCACCTCCGGCCTCTGCTTGGAGCAGTGGGGACGAACATCAACTCACGGTCCACCTCCTCTCATGATGCCCTGCTTTGCAATCACCGCGTCAGCAATCTACAAGAATACTTCTGCCTTGTATCATGCGTCGTGTGTTCAACGTGTCGAGCACAATCACACCATCTCGATCGCGTTATGAAACCAGCACCACCATCAGCTCAGTAGGTCATGCGGTCCAGTCTTCGTCGTCGGCTGTGACACTCTGTCAGATAAGACGAGCCGGACTCTCTTGCCGTACCAAACAATCTATCTGTCACGCATTACTCGTCGCGCAGTACGTCGTCCAGATCTGGGTAGCGGAGGTCTGCATTCTCCTCTAGGAAGTCCATCCAGCTTTTGAGGAACTTGCTGCCACTGTGAAAACCGCAGGAGCGGTAACTTGTTAGCTTCATTCGCTTTTCTTGGAACCCTGCGCGCACACGCATGGTACATATGCAGGTACACCGCGGAACGGATTCCTGCAAGGGCGGGATGACTTACCGGCCTACGGTCTCAGAATCCCCGACTATGCAAAGATGTCTCTTCGGCCGAGTCATAGCAACTGCAAGCGATCGAGGTCAGCGAAGCATATCGAAATTGCAATTCTTGTCTCATACCGTTGAGTCTTCGCTTTTCTGCGAGAAAGCCCACTTCGTGCTCTGCATTGCTGCGGACAAGGCTAACCACCACAGCCTCCTTCTCTCTGCCTTGGAACCCATCAATGCTTCCGAGTTCAATACCGATAAACCTCTCTTTGAGTAATTGTGACAGAACCGCAAGCTGCCCATTGTAGGGTGTCACGACAGCAATATCTTCGGGCTTGACTCCGGCATCGACCAAGCTCTGAACGTGCTTTTTGACAATTGCGGCTTCGAGTTCATTACTCTTGCTCTCTCCCAGTAGACTGCTCTTCGACTTTGGTGCTTCATCATCCTCTGTCTTCTCAGCGAAGTCACCGCCTTGTGCATCCCAGAAGACAACTGGCTCGTTCGTATCTTCGGTCTCTTCGACGTCGTAAGGCAAGTCTTTCAACAGCCTTGCCTTGACACTTTCTGCCGCCATGAGCTTTGACTCGTAAAGTGCTGCTGACGGGAAGGCGTTGATCTTCTCATGCATGCGGTACTGTATGGTCAGCATACGCTTGATGTCGTCTCCATATAGTTCAAGCATGCGATCGAAGAGCGTGGTCTCTAGATTCACATCGTCTTTTCCTTCCCTGGGCTTGTTCTTGATTGACTTCGAGTTTGAGCTCTTGATGGTGGGCGGCAACTGCAGATGATCTCCTGCCAGAATCAACTTACTGGCACCACTGCTCAATAATGGCACCCAGCACTGTGCTTCCAGGGCTTGACTGGCTTCGTCGACGACAACGATGTCGAAGTGTTGGTTCTTCAAGTGGAAACCACCAGCCCCGTGTAGAGTGGCAAGAACAACCTTGCTTTCTCTTACGAGACCATCCACACATTTGGCTTCTCGCTGTCGATATTCCTTGCGCAGTTCTTTGATCTCGCCATAGATGGCCTTTCTTTCTCTGCCATTTCTTGTCTTGCGTATACTCGCCTGCTTGTCGTCCATCTCGTTACGAATATCCTTAACCAATGCTGCTGCATCGCTTGTACGCGTCAGGATGTCAAGGCTGTGGTTGAGCACTCCTGGTAAGAGGCGAGCAGGATGACCTAGGCGCACCATAGGAACCTTGTGTGGTGCTAATCTTTCAACAATGTTGTCGACGGAAATATTGCTGGGTCCGCAGACTAAGAGACGCAGCCCTTGTTTCAGACATTGACGAATCAACTCGATCAGCGTGTGAGTCTTGCCTGTTCCTGGCGGTCCGTGAATCAGGGCAACCTCGGAAGAAGCAAGAGCAAACTTGATGGCCTCCTTCTGAGAGTCGTTGAGGGAAGGATCCATCCACTCGAGATCCTTCGCCATATCTCTAGGTTGGACTGTCACTGCTGAAGATTGGCCGAAGAGAACACGCATCAGCGTAGAGTGCTCACTCTCGGGCATCTTTTGCAGCTTATTCATGGTCTGGTTCATCCTGGCTGCGAATCAGCTAAGAGGTTCGAAATCACAGAGAAACATTGGATACCTCTTGTATGTAACATCGTTTGCGAGTTTAACACTATAGTACAGCATAACCTATCAGCCAACGAAAGCCTTGTCCAAACGCAAAGCGGAAGATGAACGCACAGCCACAACTTTCCACCCGGAATATCAACCTCGTCCTTGTCCAGAGCGACGACAATGATCTCTCGTAGCACCTTGACGACCACACCTTGTACCTGCTTCTTCTCCATGTCCTGACGCTCTTTCTTCTTCTCTGCGCCCTTGGGCTGCTCAGAAACACCGACGATATCGCCGACACGTAGTCCATGTTCAGGAAGTTCGGTTTCGGTACCAGCAATTGCGGGATCCAGAGAAAGCTCAAGCAGCGATTTACCACCTAGACCTGTACGTTGAGCGCTGATGGCGAGATTCAAGACGGCCAGACCGGCACGGGCGAGCGTGGACGGAGCATGAGTTGCCGTCAGTAGAGCAGTCTCTTCCAGTTCAGCATTCAGTTCTGCGGCTAGCAGCTTTAACTGCTTGTCAGCAAAGGTGGGAATATCGATGGGCGCCATTATTGTGTTTTTGGCAATGCTGTTGATGTTTGAGGGACGGTCGATGTTTCAAGTTTCACATGAAGATCAACGTCATCGGGCGGGACTTGGCAAGCCCGATAAGATAAGGAAAGTCCAGGCGTGTCAGTGCGAGAGCAATGGTCAGCATCTCGCCGTCATACATACCAAAATGCGAACCTCGAGAGTCTCTCGAGAAACTGCTCACGTGGTGAAAGCCTTGTCGTCGCGGGCATCAAACGAAGATGCTCCTAGACGGTCTCTACGCAACTTTGCGCATACGGCCGAGGTAAATTACGCTCAGGATGACGACAGCTCGGATCTATCGTCGCTTGCCTCGAATGCAGCTCCATCGTCACCTCTCTCGGATCTATCTGTGACACCGCCTCCCTCAAATCGCAAGCGCAAACGCACAGTCAAGACAGAAATTCTTTCTCCGAATGCTTCGGCCGCGAATCGCAATACCAACCTGCCCAAGAAAGTCAAGCGACAGCCTGCCAAACGCATCAAGGGTGAACATGGCCAGCTCGCCAATGCCGAACCTCCTGCCAATTGGGAACAAATGTACAGCATAACCGCCGAGATGCGTAAGAAGGTTCTCGCTCCGGTCGATACCATGGGCTGCGAGTCCTTGGCCGAACGCAATCGCTCTCCGATCGACCGACGACTACAAACCTTGATCGCGCTGATGCTGAGTTCGCAAACAAAAGACACGGTTACGGCTGTGGCTATGAAGACACTACAAGAAAATTTGGAAGGAGGCTTCAATCTCGCCGCATTGCTCACAGTCGAGCCAACTCGACTGAATGAGTTGATCGCAAAAGTCGGCTTCCACAACAACAAGACAAAATACATCAAGGCGACCGCTGAGATTTTGCGAGATAAGTTCAATGGCGATATTCCTGATACGATAGAAGGGCTGGTTTCGCTGCCTGGTGTCGGTCCTAAAATGGCGTATCTGACCATGTCGGCTGCATGGGGTCGTGATGAGGGAATTGGTGTCGATGTTCACGTTCATCGCATCACTAACCTCTGGGGTTGGCACAAGACTCGTAATCCTGAGGAGACTCGTGCGGAGCTGGAAAGCTGGCTTCCGAAGGAAAAGTGGCATGATATCAATCACCTACTGGTCGGCTTTGGTCAGACTATATGTTTGCCTGTGGGTCGCAAGTGTGGTGACTGTGTTTTGGCCAGCGAGGGTCTTTGCCCAAGTGCTGTTGTCAGGAAAGAAGTCACCAAGAGAGTCAAGAAGGTCAAAAACGAGGACGAGGTCAAGACCGAAGTTGATGCGGTGGTCAAGGAAGAGAAGGCTGATGAAGATGCACCTTCTCTTGACATTCCACTTGTTGGTGCAGGTACCGTGCCCGATATTGAAGGTGTCGGTGCAGGTATCAAGCAGGAGGAGCAGTGAGCTCTCCTTCGTCTTCTTGTTACTACATGTATGATACTACGATGTCAATGTCTATACGCACCCTCAACGTACGATATTTCTTCATAATCAAATACTACAATCGAGCCTGAATAATGCGAACTTGTGAAACCACGAATTTCGAGCCCGATTATACACCAACTCCGGTATTCATGACCACTTAAACAGCACCCGGCAGCAAAATCAAAAGAGCACGCACGTACGTACACCTCCATTGCATACTGAAGAGACCTACAGATGAGCAAAAAAAAACGATCCTGGCAATGGGCGGAATCGAACCGCCGTCGGGTCGGCGTTGCTGGAATTTAACCTCCACAACGACACATGCCACATCACCTT